>Ga0334893_1001750_pt1 | contig 18858 bp, 7 predicted proteins | sample GraSluR3_MG_5_FD_207218 | JGI IMG/M metagenome (GOLD analysis project Ga0334893, IMG submission 207218) | Sludge microbial communities from methane-producing bioreactor in Wageningen University, Netherlands - Granular Sludge_09_05-R3 | ecosystem: Engineered > Bioreactor > Anaerobic > Unclassified...
TCATGACCTCGCCGCTCGTGTGGGTGCGGTAGCTCGATGCCCCGACCGCGGCCTTGGGAGCGAGGTCGCGGGGATCGTCGGCCTTCAGCTCGAAGATGGCGGCCCCCTCCTTGAGAAGCTGCTGCTGCAACTCGGCAAGATGATCGCGGGAGAGCGTGCGAGGACTGACCCGCTTGTCGACGCACATCGCCGAGGCCGTGCCGGCGGCGTGCCCGAGAATCGCACAGGTGAGCATCACCCGCGCGTTCGACATGGCAAGATGGCTTGCCGAGATGTTGCGGCCGGCCATCAACAGGTTGTCGACGTTTTTCGAGTACAAACACCGAAAGGGGATCGAGTAGGGAACGCCCCGATGCTCATCGGCCGACCGATCACGGTGCTGGGCGGTGGCGCCGTCGTGGAAGAATCCGCCCGAATAATGGTCGTCGACGCTCCAGGCGCCGAAGGCGATCCGGTCGGCGAAGAGCGTCTGCCGGCCGATGTCGTTCTGCGTGAGCACGTAGTCGCCCATGAGACGCCGGTTCTCGCGCTTGCCGGCGATGTAGCCGACCCACACGAGCCGGTAGTTCGCGGCTCTTTCGCGGTCGCGCGGGCAGTGGTTTTTCGTGTGGTCCCACAGCCCGTAGATCAAGCGAAGCAAGTCGTCGCGGATTGCCTCGGCGTCGGCGTACGTGTCGCGGAGCCCGCCGAGTTCGATCTTCCACTGATGGCCGATCTCGCTGCTGGTGGTCAGCACGGGATGGCGCTCGGGGCCGAAGCTCTCGCACGTGGGGAAATCGAAGGCCCAGTCGGGCGCCTCGTAGGGCTGGGGCGAGTCGAAGGGCTTGGCGAAGTACTTCAGGCCGTTTCCCATGGTGTGCGGGCTGGGCTCGTCGTCGGCCCAGGGCTCGTCGTACATCGACTTGGGCTCCTTGCCGTGGCGGAATTCGGCGCCGGCCGCCGCGCCGACCACGCTGTCGCCCGTGCAGTCGATGAACGTCTTGCCGCGGAACCGCGACCGCCGGCCCGAGTGCGTATCGACGGCGAGCACGGCGGCGATGCGCCGCCCGGGGCCCGGCGCCATCTCGACGCCCGTGGCGTGGGTGTCCAGATGCAGGTCGAGGTTCGGTTCGAGCCGAACGAGTCGAAGCAGCCGGCTCGAATAGAGCTTGCCCTCGTCGACCCGCTGGTTTCCGGCGGTGCGATACTCTTCGACGATGCCGGTCTCGCGCGGATCGAGAGGGTATTTGGCCCGGTAGATGCTCGGCCAGGCCCCGACCGGGGGCACGAGGATCTCGGTGCTCGCGTTCCCGCCGAGCACGGGCCGGTTCTGGATCAGGGCGACGCGCGCTCCGTTGCGTGCCGCGGCCACGGCGGCCGTGCAGCCGGCCAATCCCCCGCCCACGACGACCACGTCGTACGGTCCCACGTCGACCACCTCGGGGCTGACGCCTCCGAGCCGTTCCCGCAATGCGGCAATGCCGGGCTCGTCGTGCGGCGGCGTCCAGGCCGGGTCGCTCGCGAGCACCACGGCGTCGCATCGGCCGTAGTCGCCGGTCCGATCGCGAAGCCGCACCTCGACGCGCGTCGAGAGCTCGCGCACGCCCCCGTCCTCCCAGTGCCAGCCGGCCTTGCCGTCGGCCCCGAACACGCGGTCGAGGGCCCTGCCGTCGAGCACGATCTCGAACCGCCCGGGATGGTGTTCGGGCACCCAATCTCTCGTGCGGACCCAAACGCGATAGCGCCCGCTTCGCGGCAGGACGACCACGGTTCGCGCATCGTCGACCGGTTCGCCCAATCCGACGGCCAGCAGGAAGGGCGACCCCATCTGGTCGATGAACTGGGGATCGCACTTCCATCCCCCGACCTCATCGAACCGCTCGGCCTCGATCCAGACGATCTCATTCGCCCGGGCCGGAGGCAGAAAGACCAAGAGACTGAGCAACGCGGAGTAGAGGAAGCGAATCGTCATGGCGATATCTCTCTGCGGGCGGGAGCATCGGGCCGGGGCGGAAACCGGGACGGCTCGTGATTCGGACCGCCGTCCTCCAGATGCAAAGCGTCGATTTGAGGCTTGGTGACTTCATGGTAGCGACCCTTTATGAGTTGGTACTGGTCGCTGGGGCGGTGGCCGAGGGCCGCCGAGCCCCATCCAAACAGCGTGCGAAGCGACGCGCATCGGTCGGGTATCGACAGGACGCGGGTAACGTCGAGTCGTGCGACGATCTGGCGGCCGTGCCCGATTTCGTCGAAACCCGCGACCAACTTCTTCAGTTCGCGTTTCGGGTGCGCGATGCGTTCCACGTCGCCCTCGTAATCGCGGAGTTCGGTTCCGAGGACCGCGTTGATCGCCTGGGCATCGGCGAAATAGTAAGCCTCGAGCATGTGTACGAGGAAATGGACCGACGCGCGATGCTTGTGGGGGCCCAGCATCGTGTCCAGGGCAAGACGGTACCTCGCAAAGACTCCCTCGATCGCTTGGGCTCGATCGTGCTCCAAATCGTCGACGAGGATGACGAAGGTCGACGGTTGCGTCAGAAACCTTCGCGCCGTCAGGCCGATCTCCGACTGATCGCGGTCGGGAATCGTCTTCCCCGTGCCCGCCATTCGTAGTCGGCGCTTTGCGGACGTAATCGGCGAGCGCTGTCCGATCCTACGGAGCACCTGGAAGTGGCATCTTCCAGTTGCTTCGAGCGACCGAAAGAGGCTGGGAAGAAAAGCCTCCTCGCCTCTGCCGGTCACGATCAAACCGAAACGGACGAAACGCGCTTCGCTCGCGGTGCTTCGACTGCTCATGGATCGTCCCGTTCAAAGTCACGCCGGGTGCGACCTGATCCGATCGGTGTTGATCTCAACCGATCAAGGGGCTCGTGTACCGTTCGGGCTCTGGGCTCCCAGTGCCTCCGACATGTAGAGCGAACCCGGAGCGTATTCCTCCAGCAGATCTCTGACTTCGTCGATCTCGTTGAGGCGGGTCAGCCGCGTACAACCTTCCACGATATCGGCAACGAGTATCTCGTCGGGCTCGAACTGGCTGATGAGGACGGGCGAATGGGTAGCGATCAAGACCTGTTTGCGCCAGTCTCGCGCCGCCACCTTGATTGCCTTGGCCAGGACGGCAAGTGCCCACGGATGGAGTGAGATCTCGGGTTCGTCAAAGAGAATCACCGCGTCGCGCTGCCCCTCGGAGAAGAGCGCCGTCAGGAGAAGCAGCATTTGCAGATGCCCGTCGGAAACGCCGGAGGCGAGAATCTCCTTGCGTCGCCCCTTCTCCCGGAAGCTGGCATAGACCGAATTCGGCCCCGTCTGCTCGAGGACGATGCCATCAAAGGTGGGAAACGTCTCCATCATAAAGCCCATGATGGTATCGTAGCGACTGTCGACGCTCCTTTTGTCATGGACGTTGCGCAAGACGGACCACGCGTTGTCGCCACGGTCCCAGAGCCTTAAGTCGTGGCTGCTCTCCGACCCATCGCGCTTCAAGCGATGGAGAAAGAGCGACCGCGCGTGATAGAGGCGCACGAAGTGCATGACCTTGTCCAAGTAGCCCGCTTCGTAATCGCCCGAATTGAAATCGAGATACAGGCCCATGCTAAGCTTGTCCGGCTCTCGCAAAGTGACCAGCACGTGGTGATTGGGCGCGGCGTGATACAGGGACGCTTGATCGGTTCCCACCTTCCTGTCGATCAGGAGCCGATTGGCCGTTTTGGAGCACAACGTCTCGCCGACGAACGGCTCAATCCGACCCGACGACAGGCCGAATCTCACCTCATAGTCGACTTGGCCGGTCGCGACGGCCAGGGAGATCCCCGCGTCGTTTTCGGCGCCGTCCCAGAGGATCCCTATTCCGTGGCTTCGCTCGGATGAGGCCAGCTCCACGCCGCGGATCGCGCAGTCTCTGAAGAAGTAGAGTGCGTCGAGAAGCGTGGACTTGCCGGCGCCGTTCGGACCGAAAACGACATTGATGGGTCGAATGTCGAGCGCGATGTTGGCGAGCGAGCGGAAGTTTCTGATTCGAAGCTCCGTCAATCCGCTCATGGCTTTTCACCTTGTGGCTGTCGACAACGGCTCGATCGCGGCAGCAGCCGCGATTCGCCTGGAACTGCCCGAGTGTCCAACTCCAATCCGCGAGACGGTGACGTGTTCTCGTCCGCACTTACGGCTCCCACCGCCACGGGCCGTCGCTTGAGTATGCCACGCACCGCCCGCTCTTCGCAAGCCACCCAAGGCACGCTTCCTGCGCCGCGGGGATGGCGCGGGTCATCCCGCCGGTGTTCGAGGCGGATTCCAGCCAGTGGCTACCATGCCGGCGTGCGTCGAGTCGGTCTCACTCCTTCCCGTCGACGAGCACCATCTTCCGGTTGCCCGTGTTGTAGACGATGACCGCCCGCATGGGCTCGTCGAGGGTCTCGGCCATGTGCGGGACGTTCGGGGGGATGCGAATCGTGTCGCCCGCCTTCAGCACGACCCACTCGTTGCCGACCAGGTGCCTGCACGAGCCCGAGACGACGTGCAGGTACTCGGCCGAGTTGGGATGGGTGTGCCGCGGGTTCTTCTGGCGGGCATCGACGTGCACGATCCCGAAGGTCATTTCGGCCTCGGGGTCGGTCTCGGCGTTGATCAGCCAGCGAATCCACCCCCACGAGAACTCGACCTTTTCGGCCTCGCCGAAATGGCGCACCGTCGCGGCCGATTCGGCGCCGCGGGGGCTCTTGCGGGCCTCGGGAGCGGCGGCATCGGTCGAGCGCGACGCCGACAGGACCGCGGCCGTGACGACGATCGCCAGGGCCAGACACGCAACGCTGATCCGTTTCCACGCCATGATGACAAGCTCCAGAAAGTGGGGTGAAACAGCCTACGGGCCGTCGCTTTACCTCTCTTGTTCCGCGGGCAGCAACTCGAAAACGATCCGGTAGGCCTGGCGGCCGGCGAGTTGCGGCTCGGGATAGAGCCGCTCGATCTCGGCTCGAAGCTCGTCGGCCGTCTCGAATCCGTCGGGCCGGGCGTCGTCGTCGGTGAGCCGATGCAACTCGACCGCGTCGACGGCCACGATCCGGACCGATCCGGCCCCGGGGATGTAACTTCGCTGGCCGGCCCGCATGCGCCGGTGTTTCCAGAGCCGAATGGTCTGCGTCTTCTCGCCGCACCGGATCGCCGGCAGGAACTTCTTCTTGAACAGCAGCATAGCGTCTCAGCCTATCGGGTGGGGCGTCGGTCCGTCAAGTCGGTGTGGACGGCGTGGCGCCCGGTCGTCCGGCCGATGCGGGTCGTGCGGATCGTGTGGGCGTTGCGCCCGGGCGGCCGCGATCGGCCGTGACGGCTGTAGCAACTGTAGCGGCGGTTTCAGCCGGGGGTCGGCCCGGCCATTCCACCCGGCGCGGTTTTGCTCAGCGCCGGTGGAAAGCACGGTCGATCGGTCTGAAAGACGGAACACTGGATGGACGCGTCGCCTACTGCGCCCAAGCCGCAGCCGCTCACGGAAGAAACGATGGATCGCCGCCTGCCCGTCGGGGCCCACCTCGTGGTCCCCCCCTTGGTCGTCGCCCTGCTTGTCAGCGCCGTCTGCTGGATGTGGTCGCCGCGGCACCCTGCTCGCCGCGGTCGGACGTGCCTCGACAAGCCTGCGGATCCGACGCGAGGAGCCTCCCACGCCCCCGCTCCCGGGCTGTTGCCCGACGAGGTCGCGTGGGCACGGCCGGCTTCGCCTCGGTCGGTCGCGCCTCGAACGGCCGCGCCGGCGCGGGCCGTCGCGACGGCGTTTCCCTGGGTCGTCGACGAGGCGGGGGTCCCTCGGGCGACCGGCTCTCCGCCGACGGAGAACGCTTCGCCGGAATCCCCGAGCGAGTCGTCCTCGAACCGGCCTTTGGGTGGCCGGCAGCGCCCGGCAAGAGAGCCGAGCCTCCTGCCCACGACCTCGCTGCAGGCGCCTCACGAAGGTCGCCAACCGCCGGCCGATTCCCATGCGCCCCTGATCGTCGAGTTCCCCCGGAGAGCCGAGCCGCAAGAACGGCCGAGCCCGCCCGACGAGCCACTCGTCGTACCGGAGGAACCGTTGCCGAGCCCGAGCGAGGTCTGCCGAGTCGAACCGGCGCCCGAAGGCCCGCACGATCTCGGGGTTTCGCTCCCGGAACGCTCGCGGCAACTCGAGTGGATTGCCCGGGAGGCCGACGCGCATACGCAACGGGGATTTGAGTTGGCGGGGCGCAAGGCGCTGTTCTCGGCCCGGTCGGAGTTCGTGAAGGCATTGCGTCTGATCGCGGGCGGGGTCGATACCGAGTACGAAACCCGGGGCCATAGCCGGGCCCTCGCGTCGGGCCTGACCGCGCTGCACGAGGCCGACGATTTCGTTCCCGCGGGATCGCAGTTGGAGGCCGATCTCGATCTCGCCCGGATCGTCGCCGCACATCGCACGCCGATTCTCCAAGGCGTGCCGGCCGAGCAGCTCTCGCCCATGTCGGCGCTCCAGAGCTACTTGACCTACGCCCAGGAGCAATTGGCCCTGTCGGCGAGCAACGAGGCGGCCGGCTCGATGGCCCTGTACGGCTTGGGCAACCTCCACCGTGCCCTGGGCAGGCAATCGGCGGCAGCCGTGCGGGTGGCCCAGGCCAAGGCCGTGGTCTTTTACCAGGCGGCCCTGCTGGTCTGTCCGCGCAACTACATGGCCTCGAACGAACTGGGCGTCGTGCTCGCCCATGGGGGACGCTACGAAGAAGCCCGAACCGCCCTGGAGCACAGCATCGCGGTCTGTCCTCAGGCCATCTCCTGGCACAATCTGGCCGTGGTTTACCGCAATCTGGGACTGATCGACGCGGCGCGGCGAGCCGACAAGCTTTCGCGCGCAAGCCATCCGGGCGCGACCGTCCCAGCCGCGTCCGACCGTCCGCAGGTGGAGTGGATGGACTCGGCCACCTTCGCGCGGCGGTCGGGCCTCCCTGCCTCTCCCGAGTCGGCCGCCCCGAATCGCGCGGCCCCACCGCGGGTCGCCAATTCACCTTCCTGGAACTCGACGGATACGAGGAACTGACACCGTGGAACCTTGGGCGAAAACGCAGAAGTCGGGTTTCCCTGCGCGTCGCGTTTGCGTTGGCTCGGCCACCGGCGCCGCGCTGGTGGCCGCGTGCGTCGCGCTGATGGCGGCACGGGGGGGCGACGTGCCGCGACCGGCCGCGCCCGCGGCACCGTCGTCGGCGCCGCGGACCATCGACCTCCAGGGAGCTCGCGCCGCGGTGTGGCACGAGGCCGGGCCGCGCGATGAGCAAATCCGTCTATGCCAGGCGCTGGGCCCCGCCGCGCCGTGCACGGTGTGCGCCGTCGATTGTTCGATCTGCGACTGGAGCGCCCGGGGCGGCTGGGACCGCGCCCGGGCCATCGCCTGGCAGGCGTACGCCCAGGGCGAGTACGTGGGTCACGCCCGCACCGCTCACGTGCCCGAGTACCGCCTTCGCGTCGACGACGTGCTCGACCTGACCTACCGTCTCACGCGGGAAGAGACGGCCACGCCGTACCGGCTGAACGTGGGCGACGAGATTCGGGTGGAATCGTTCGCCGACGACACGCTCGACCGCGACTTGCTCATCCAGCCCGACGGCACGATTACGCTACGGCTTCTGGGGCAGGTGCACGCCACGGGACGGACCGTCGAGCAGCTTCGCCGGGAACTCGAAAGGAAGTACGAGAAATACTACAAGGTGCCGGCGATCACGGTCACGCCGTTGCGGGTCAACAGCAAGCTCGAGGATCTTCGCCAGACGGTCGACTCGCGGTACGGGCGCGGCGGGCAAAGCCGCCTGGCCACGGTCACCCCCGAGGGGACCATCTCGGTGCCCGTGCTGGGGTCGGTTCAGGCCCAGGGATTGACCCTCCGGGAGCTGCAGCAGGAACTCAACGAAGCCTACCGCGAGCAGATCGAGGGGATCGAGATCATCCCCGTGCTGCTCGAGCGGGCCCCGCGGTACGTGTACGTGCTGGGAGAAGTCAAGAACCCGGGTCGATTCGAGCTGACCGGGCCCACGACGGTGCTGCAGGCCCTGAGCATGGCCGGAAGCTGGAACGTGGGAGCCCATCTTCGGCAGATCGTCATCTTTCGCCGAGGCGACGACTGGCGTCTGATGGCCACCACGGTCGATTTGCACGCGGCCCTGTTCGGCAAGAGGGCCTGCCCGGCCGGCGAGATCTGGCTCTCCGATTCCGACGTCATCATCGTGCCCAAGAGCCCCATCCTGGCGGCCGACGATTTCATCGAGCTGGTCTTCACCCGGGGCATCTACGGGGTGTTTCCGCTGAATGCCACGATCAACTTCTCGAAGCTGAGCTCGATTTGACGCGGCCGACCGACCGCCGGTCTGCCGCCCTCGCCGCGAGAACACGCGCCGCGCTGCGGAACCGGAGCCGTTTTCGCGGGACGTCGTTCAGGGCGCAATCCCCAAGGCATCGGCCCGCTTGGCGCAATAGTCGGCCTTGTCGAGCACCTGCCATTCGGCGATTCGCGTCAGGTCGCAGCCTTGGAGCGTGTCGCGAAAGGCCGGAAACCGCTTGATCGCCAGCGGGCCGAGCGGCGCCCGGTCGGCCTTGCCCCGGGCGCGCTCGACGATCGCGTAGTCGACGCTCATGCGCGAAAGCTCGACGCGGCGAAGCACGTCGGGCTCGCCCGCCACCCGATCCTCGGCCTCCTGCCAGAGCGCGTCGGCCTTCACGAGCAGCTCGTCGGTCAGATGGGGATGGCTCGGCGGCACCCAAATGTTGACGTGGATATTCTCGCGCTCGACCCGATCGTGCAAGAGGTCGATGTACGTGCGGATCGGCCCGGCGCCCTTGCCGTAGTAGCCTTCGAGAAACTCGTTCATGGCCGTGTCTTCGTCGTACTCGGGGTTCCAGAGAAACTTGGCCGTCATGTATCCGCCGAGGGCGGCCAGCTCGCTGTGGGGCGTGTTGTAGGTGTCTTGCTCGAAGATGCCCTTGACGTTGTTCTCGACGAAGAACCGGATGTTGTCGTCGCGCACGCGCTGGTTGGGGAACGGGAGCAGGTAGTGCCGGAAGTCGGTCACGTAGTCCCACACCCAAAGCCGCTCCGAGACCGTGGCCCAGCGCCGCACGTCGTCGCGGAACCTGCGGTTCGCCTCGCCGTCGCAAGTCGCCAGGGGATGGGAAAAACAGCACTCGATCGAGCAGAGACGCACGATCACGTTCGAGCGCGGGCGCATCGTGCGGGGCGGGCGACGCGTCCACTGATAGGCGAGCGTCTCGACGGCCTTGTCGGGAAACTCCTTTTCGACCGCCTCGGCCACGCGGTTCACCAGTTGCAGCACCGGCGCGATCTGCGAATCCTCGCGCGCGGCCAGGGCCTGGCACTTCTCGCACTCGCAGTAGTTGTGCCAGTCGTTCTGCGAAACGGAAAAGACGAAGGCGTCGGGCTGGGCCCGCATCGCCTCGACGATCCCCTCGGTGCACAGGCGGATCACGTCTTCGTTCGTGCAGCAGAGTTGCGAGCGGTCTTTCAGGCGCTTGCCTTTGACCAGCGAGAAATACTCGGGGTGTTCGTCGAAGTATTTCCCGGGCGGGACGAGCCGGTCGAAGGTGTGCACGAAGTACCCGCTGCCGAAACGCACCTTGCCGCCGTGCCGCGCCTCGAGCCGGCCGCTGGATGAGTTGACCCGGTTGCGCGCGCACCAGTCGCCGTCGAAGCAGTCGTAGGTGAACGGCTCGCGGTATTCGAGGACGGGAACCTGCCGATCGTCGATCGGCCCGATCGCCAACCGCGCGTGCTTGGGGATGCGGCTCACGCCCGGGGCAAACCAGCGGCAGCCGAGATGGTCTTCCAACAGCCCGTACACGCCGTACATGGTTCCGCGCAGGGCGCCGCCGGCGATCACCAGGTGCGGGCCCACGGTGCGGATCACATAGCCCTCGTCGCCGAGGGCGTCGAAGTCGACGTCAACTTCGAGGCTGGGCCGACGGGCGTTGTCGCCCACGACGATCTCCCTGGGCCCGGCCGGCTCGGCATCGGAGACGATCGGCAGCCTCGCGCCCGTCATCTCGTGGAGGAACCGCTGAAGCTCTTCGGCCCCGTGCCGGGTCGAGGGCGAGGCGTCGTCGGCCACCACAATGCGATAGGCCGACCGGCCGCCCTCGGCCAGCAGGAGTTCGCGGGCGTGAACGGCCCCCGCGGCCACGATCGATCCGGCAAGGATCGCCCCTGCCACATTGCTGAGTCTCATCGCTGGTTTCCTTTGCGGGTGTTTTCCGGGCCATGGTCGACGGTGCGCACCAGCATGACGCGCCGGCGCGACCGGTGCAAGCAATCGCCGTCGCGAAACGACCGCGGCCGGAAACGCGATTCCGTCCATCACGAGCACCCACAAGAGACTGACGACACACCACCCTTTGGTGCTGTGCTACGCAGAATCGGCACGACCGTCACGGCATGCCCCGACGGGTTAATTTGCTTTACCTACGCCATCGCTGTCGGTAGGCTAGATAGATAGGTCCCGCCTCCATCCCATTAACCCCCCCCATGGGAGTAAGTACTGTGACTCTTTCCGGTACTCGGTCCATGCGAAAATCCTCGGGTTTGATTGGCGTTTTGCTCGCGGTTTGGCTGGTGTCGGCGTTGGCGTGCCACGGCGCCCAGGCCGCGGCCGAGGAGACGCCGTCGGCAGAAGCCCCGGCGGAGCAACCCGCCACGGAGCCGGCCCCCAGTCCGCCTGCCGAGAAGCCCGCGCCCGAAGCACCACCGGCCGCGGAGCCGCCGGCCGAGGCGAAGCCCGAACCGGCGGCGGCCTCGGAAGCGCCGAAGCCGGCGCCCGAGGCAGCCCCCGCGGCGCCGGCCGCTGTCGAGGCGAAACCTGAGCCGGCGGAGGCACCTCGGGCGGAGGAAAGTGCGGAAGAGCCGCCGCCCGATTTCGCGCAGTTGGCCGACCCCGAAGTGGCCAAACGATTGAAGCTGACCGCCGAGCAGCGCACGCGCATCGCCGAACTGCTGGCCGAGCGCAAGAAAAAGCTCCAGGGGGCCCCCGAGGAACAGCGACCCAAGATCCTCGAAGCCAGCGATAAGGCGCTGGCCAAGGTGCTCACCGAGGTCCAGTACGGCGACTTCGTGGGCAAGCCGGTCGAGGCGCGGCTGCAGTTCATGTTCCGTTTGCAGCCGTGGGCCGACGTGCTCGATTGGTTCGCCGATCAGGCCGGGCTGTCGCTCGTGGTGCCCGAGGCGCCGCCGCCGGGGACGTTCAACTACGTCGATCCGCGGGAATACACGCCCTCGGAGGCGATCGACATCATGAACGGCGTGCTGATCCACAAGGGCTACACGCTGGTGCGTCAGGGCCAGATGTTGATGGTGCTCAACATCGAACGAGGCATTCCCGAGGGGGCCGTGCCGCAAGTCGCCCTCGAAGACCTCGACAAGCGGGGGAACTTCGAGCTGGTCACCGTTTCGTTCGATTTGGGGCGGCGCGAGGCCCAGAAGGTGATCGAGGCGATCAAGCCCCTGCTAAGCCCCTACGGCAAGACGGTTCCCGTCGCGGCGACCCACCAGTTGCTGGTGACCGACATGGCGGGGATCATGCCCACGGTCGGCACGATCATCGAGGCGATCTCCGAGCCGAAGTCGCCGGAGCCCGAGCCCAAGCCGCCCAAGCCGGAGAGCCCCGTGCTTGAGGTTTACACCCTCACGACGGCCGACCCGGATACCTTCGTCACGGTGGTGACGAAACTGTGGTCGGATCTCAGCCCGGCGGTCGATCCGAAGACGGGCCGCGTGAACGTGCACGCGACGCCGTCGCGCCACGCGGCGATCAAGAAGGTGCTGGAACAGATGGAGTCCGAAGTGCCGGCCGAGAACCAGCCGGTGCTCGAGGTCTACATGGTCCGCGAGTTCCTTGCGCCCGACCCGGCGACGTTCCAGACGAGTCCGCGACCCTTCTTCCGGCGCCGCAGCCCCGGGGCGGCGGCCGCGACGGCCTCGCAACTCGCCGAGACCTTCCAGAAGATCGCCCCGAACGCGCAGATCACCGTCAACGAACAGGCCAGAAGCCTGATCGTGTGGGCCCCGCCCGCCGATCAACAACGGATCCGCTCGGCGCTGGAGACGTTGCGGGGCCAACAGACGGCCCAGGAGACTCCGCAACTGGAGACCTACCGGCTGACCAAGGTCGATCCCGAGGCGGCGTTGAACCTGCTGCGCGCCCTGTTGCCCGAGGCGCGGATCTCGGTCGACAGCCAGATGCGGATCCTGGCGGCGGTGGCCACGCCCGCCGACCAGGAGGTGATCCGCAACACCCTGAAAGTGCTCCAGCCCGAGGAGGGCGGCCCCGACGCGCCGGAACTGCGGTTTTACGAGCTGGCCTTGGCCATGCCGCCCAGTCTGCTCGAGGCGATCCAGAAGGTTGCGCCGGGGGCCGTGGTGGCCATGGATGCCAGCGGCGAACGGCTGATGGCCGTGGCGACGGCGGCGGAGCACGCGCGGATCGACAAGACCGTCGAGCACATGAAGAAGACGACCTTCATCGAAGGCCGCAGCAACTTGAAGGTGTACCCGGTCACGCCCACGCAGCGCAAACGCTTCGAGGCCGTGCTCGATTCGCTCATCACGCAACTTCCCGGCATCAAGGTGGTGGCCGATGCCGTGCCGGGGGAGCTTTCGGTCTGGGCCAAGCCCCAGCAGCACGAAGTGCTCGCCGAGATCCTGGCCGAGTTCAAGCGCGACGTCCCCGATGAAGAGCGATACCAACTGCAGAGCTACTTCGTGACGGCGGCCGACCCGAGCGGCGCGCTGTCGATGCTGCAGGAGATGTACCCCGACACGAAGCTGGTGCTCGACGAGGCGAACAGCCGCTTGATGGTGTGGACGAGCCCCTCCGAGCACGCGGCGATCAAGGCGTCGCTCGAGCAGATTCAAGCCGAGCTCCCGCCCGACGCCAAGCCCCAGGTCGAGGTCTATCGGCTCCGCGCGACCGATGCCGCGTCGGCCATGGCGGTGCTCGAGACCCTGGTGCCCAAGGCCCGGGTAACGGCGGGCGCCGAAGGCGACTCGCTCATCGCGACGGCCGTTCCCGCCGACCACGAGAAGATCCAGGCCGCGCTGGAAAAGCTCGACACCAAGGCCCCACCCGAAGATCAGCCGCGCTACGAGGTCTACCCCGTTTACGGGGCCACGTCCTCGGAACTGACCGCGACCCTGCAAGCGCTGGTGCCCGGGATTCGCGTGACGGTCGACACCTCGGGCCGGCGCCTGGTGATCTGGGCCACGCCCGAACAGCACGAACAGATCAAGGCCGCGCTGGCGAAGCTCGGGCGGGGCGGGGAATCGGACACGACCCCGACCGTCGCCGTTTACACCCTACTCCATGCCGACCCGACCGCGACGCTGAGCCTGCTTCAGAACCTCGTTCCCGACGCCCAGCTCAGCATCGCCGCGAAGTCGGGCAACCTGGTCGCCCTGGCGGTCGCGGCCGACCACGAGATCATCCGCGAGACGCTCGATCAGCTCGAACCCAAGCCTTCCGACCCCGACGCGCCGGTTCTCCGGTTCCACGCGCTGGAGGAAGTGCCGCCCGCGAACCTGGTGACCGCGCTGGGCGATCTGGTGCCCAAGGCGCAAATCACCGTCGACGCCGACAATGAGCGGCTCATGGTGTTCGCGTCGCCGGTCGACCACGAGACGATCGAGAAGACGATTGCCGAGTTCGAGTCGAGCGCCCCGGGCACGCCCCAGTTGCGATTCCACCCGCTCGTGCACGACCCGTCGCCCGACTTGTTGAGCGCGTTGGAGAAGCTCGTTCCCAGGGCGCAGATCACGGTCGACAACAATAACGACCGGCTGATGGTCGTGGCCGCGCCGGCCGACCACGAGAAGATCCAAGAGACCATTCGGGAGTTCGAGGCGAACACGCCGCCCGACGAGCCCCACACGCTCAAGGTGTACACGCTCACGCCGGCCGAGCGCAAGCGCTTCGATCTGTTGCAGCCGACGCTGACCGCCGAGTTGCCCGACGTCAAGGTGCTTGCCGGGGGCCAGGCCGACGAGCTGGCCGTCTGGGCCAGGCCGACCGACCTGCTCGTGCTCGACGAGATCATCGACCAGCTCAAGGCCGAGAGGTCCGAGGAGGGACGGCGGCGCCTGGCTCTCTATCCGGTGCGTTCGGCCGACCCGCAGAGCGTCCTCGAGATGCTCCAGAGTCTCTATCCCGACGCGCAGATCACGCTGGAGGCCAAGACGAACCGGCTCATGGTGTTTTCGCATCAATCCGAGCAGGAAGCGATCCGGGCCGCCCTCGAGCAGATCGAGGCGACCGGGATGCCCGACGAGCAGCCGCGTTTCGAGGCGTTCCCGATTTATGCCACCGACTCGGCCGCGATTTCGGCGACGCTCCAGCCGTTGGTTCCCAACGCGAAGCTGACGGTCGACACGAAGACGAAGCGTCTGATCGCCTGGGGCACGCCGACCGAGCTGGAGATCATCCGCACGGCCGTCAAGAGCCTGCAGCACGGCGAGTCGGCCGAAACCACGCCGACGCTCGAAGTCTACCGCCTGACCAAGGTCGACCCCAACACGGCGCTGACGATCCTCGAGGCCCAGGTTCCCGACGCCCAGTACACGCCCAACGCAACGGCGGGCACGCTGATGGTCTCGGCCGTGCCCGGCGATCACGAGGCGATTCGGGAATTGCTCGAAAAGATCGACTCGGCCGGGCCGCCCGAAGAGCAGCCGCGCTTCGAGACCTATCCCGTCTACGGAGCCGGCACGGCGGCCAACGCGAGCACGCTCGTGGCCACGCTGCAGCCGCTCGTGCCCAAAGCCACGCTCACGGTCGATACGACGAGCCGCAAGCTCGTGGCCTGGGCCTCGCCGCGGGAGCATGAGATCATCGCCCGGGCCGTCGAAAGCATGGGCCGGGGGACATCGCGGGAAGACAAGCCGACGCTCGAGGTGTATCGCCTTTCGAAGGCCGATCCGAGTTCGACGCTGACGGCCCTCCAGACCCTGCTGCCCGATGCCCAGCTCAGCATCGACGCGAAGGCGAACAGCCTGGTCGCCCTGGCGTTGCCGGACGATCACGAGACGATCCGAGCCACGGTCGAGCAGCTCGAGGCCGAGGGTCCGCCCGAGGAGCAGCCGCGCTTCGAGACCTACCCGGTCTACGGCGTGGAGACCACGTCGAGCGCCCAGACGTTCGTCGCGGCGCTGCAGCCGTTGGTCCCGGACGCGAAACTGACGATCGATGTCGAGGGCAGAAAGCTCGTGGCCTTTGGCACGCCCCGTGATCAGGAGGTCATCGCCAGGGCGGTCGAGAGCATGGGCCAGGGCACCTCGCCCGAAAACACGCCCAAGCTCGACGTCTACCGGCTCAAGAAGGCCGACCCGAATTCGGCGCTGACCATGCTTCAGAAGCTCTTGCCCAGAGCCCAGTTGAGCGTCGATACGAAGACCAGCAGTCTGGTCGCCCTGGCGGTGCGCGAGGATCATGAGACGATCCGGGCGACGGTCGAGCGGCTCAACGCCGAAACGCCGCCCGAGGAGCAGCCGCGATTCGAGACCTACCCGGTCTACGGCATCGACAGCTTCAGCAACATCCAGATCTTGATCTACAGTCTTCAGCCGCTCGTGCCCAACGCCAAGCTGACGATCGACCTGAAAGCCCGCAGGCTGGTGGCCTTTGCCACGCCCGAGGAGCACGCGATCCTCCGCCGGGCCATCGAAACGATGGGCAAGAGCGGCACGGGCGAAGACGCGCCCACGATCGAGGTCTATGCGCTGGTCAAGGCCGATCCGACCGCGACGTTGACTTTGCTTCAGAAGCTCGCGCCGGAGGCCCAGTTGAGCGTCAATGCGCAGACGAACAGCATCGTGGCCCTGGCCACGCCGGACGATCACCGGCTCATCCGCGACACGCTCGACCGGATCGAGCCCGACAAGGCGGGGCCGGGCACCCCGATGCTCCGATTCTACGAGTTCGAGAGCGAGCCCTCACCCAACTTGCTGACCGTGCTGACCCAGTTGGCGCCGCGGGCGCAGATCACGCTGGACGCCCCGAACCGCAGCTTGATGGCGATCGCCACGCCCGCCGAGCACGAGACCATCGAGGCGACGGTCAAGCAGTTCGAGAGCGAGGGGGCCAGGAAGCCCGAGTTGCGATTCCATCCGCTCGCCGACGATCCGCCGGCGAATCTGGCCACGGTCCTCCAGCAGATGGCGCCCCAGGCCCAGATCACGGTCGATACGTCGAACAAGCGGGTCATGGCCGTGGCGTCGGCCGAGGATCACGAGAAGATCCAGGCGACCATCGAGCAATTCGAGGCCACGGCCTCGCAAGCGCCCCGGCTGCGTTTCCACCCGATCACGCGGCAACCGCCGACCGAGCTGACGAGCGCGCTGGGGCAGCTCGTGCCCCAGGCCCAGATCACGTTCGACCGCGAAAACGAGCGGCTCGTCGTGGTCGCTTCGGCCGACGATCACAAAAAGATCGAAGAGACGATCGCCGAGTTCGAGGCGCAGACGCCCCCCGAGGAGCCCAAGAAGCTGGTCGTCTACACCGTGACGGCCTCGCAGCGCAAGCGATTCGAAGCCCTTTTGCCGAACCTGACCGAGGAGTTGCCCGGCGTGCAAGTCGTCGCCGGCGACAAGCCGGGTGAGATGGCCATCTGGGCCAGACCGACCGAACATCTCGTGATCAATGAGTTGCTCGGACAGATGGGCAGGGGAACCGCCGATGGCGAGGGGGTCGAGCTCAAGGTCTATCCGATCGAGGAGGCCGACCCCCAGAGCATCTTGAGCGTGCTCGAACGGCTCTTTCCGGACGTCGAGTTCATGCTCGACGAAAAGGGCGGCCGGCTCATCATCTGGACAAGCCCCGGCGAGCACGAGAAGATCCGGGCCGCTCTCGAGCAGATCGACACCGACGTGGCGGGCTCCAGGAAAGAGCAGTTCAAGGTCTACACGCTCTCGAAGGTCAGCCCGACGGTGGCCGTCCAGGCGCTGCAGGCGCTGGAACTCGACGCCCGGCTCACGCCCGACGCGGCGACGAACGCGATTTTTGCCTGGGCCCGCGAAGCCGAGCACGCCAAGATCGCCTCGACGCTCGAAACGCTCGAGGCCGGGCCGCCGGAAGAGAAGGCGCAGAGGATCGCCGTCTACACGCTCAAGTCGATCACCGCCGCCGACGCGCAGCAGGTCTTGCGAACCGCCGTACCCCAGGCGGCCATCACCGTCGACACCAGCGATCCGCAGAAGTTTACGGCCTGGGCCCGCCCCGCGGAACACGAAACCCTGACCGAGATCCTCAAGGAAATCGATGTCGAGGGTCCGATCGAGACCGCCTCGACCGTCAAAGTCTACACGATCGAAGGCATGACGGCGTCGACCGCGTACCAGATTCTCGCCGCGAGGGTGCCACGGGCAAGGGTGAGTTACGGGACCGATCCGAACCAGCTCGTGGTCTGGGCGCGACCGGCCGACCATGAGGCGGTGCGGGAGTTCGTCGACGAAGTCGCGGCCGCTACCACCGAGGGCGAGGCCGCCCGAACCGCGGCCGTCTACACGCTCGAGTCGCTCAACGCGACCGCCGCCATGAGCTTTCTGCGGCAGATCGTGCCCCAGGCGCAAATCTCCCAGGGATCGAACGCCGACGAGCTGATCGCCTGGGCCAGGTCGAAAGACCACGAATTGATCGAGAGCACGCTCCGGCAAATCGACGTCGAGGGCGCGGCGGACGCCGAAGTGCGGATCTACTCGCTCGAAGGCATGAGTACGGGCCGATCGTACTACGCCGTGCAGTTCCTGTCCTCGGCCGTGACGGGAGCCCGCTTCACGCTGGGCTCCGAACCGGGACAGTTGATCGCCTGGGCCCGCCCCAAAGACCACGACGAAATCGCCAAGCTCGTCGAGCAACTGACGGCCGAGCCCCCGGCCGACAAAGCGCCCCTGGCGCAGGTCTATACCCTGAAGTCGACGAACACGAGCGCCGCGACCCAAGTGCTGCGCGCGGCCGTGCCGAACGCCTCGCTCACCCCCGACCCCGCCGACACGCAACGGTTCACCGCCTGGGCGACGCCTTCGGAACACAAGAAAATCGCGGCCATCCTCGAAGAGATCGACGTCGAGAGCCCGCCCGAAACCGCCTCGCGCCTCAGAATCTACACGATCGAGGGGATGCCGCCCTCCAGCGCGATGACGATCCTCCGGGCCCAGGTGCCGCAGGCGCAGATCAGCCTCGGAACCGACCCCGAGCAACTGGTCGTCTGGGCGCGTCCGAGCGACCACGAGCGGCTCGCCGAAATGGTGAAGGAAATCGCCCGCTCGGCGGCCGACCCCGAATCGGCACGCATCGCGTCGGTTTACACGCTCGAATCGCTCACGGCGACCGCCGCCATGAGCTTTCTGCGTCAGGTGGTTCCGCAGGCGCAGCTCTCGCAGGGAGCGCAGCCCGACCAGTTGATCGCGTGGGCCCGGCCGGGAGACCACGACCTGATCCGGAGCACTCTGGACCAAATCGACGTGGAAGGCGACACGGACGCCGACGTGCGCATCTACACGCTGGAAGGCATGAGTTCGATGCGCTCGTACTACGCGATGCAGTTTTTGAGCACGACGGTTCCGGGGGCCCGCTTCACGCTGGGTTCGGAACCGGGCCAGTTGATTGCCCGGGCCCGCCCCAAGGACCACGAAGAAATCGCCAGCCTCGTCGAGCAACTGACGGCCGAACTGCCGCCCGAGAAGGCGCCCGTGGCCCAGGTTTACACGCTTGAGTCGACGAACACGAGCACCGCGACGCAGGTGCTGCGCGCGGCCGTGCCGAACGCGACCCTGACGCCCGACGCCGCCAATACGCAAAGGTTCACCGCGTGGGCGACGCCGACGGAGCACCGCAAGATCGCACAGATTCTCGA
>Ga0334893_1001751_pt1 | contig 18835 bp, 7 predicted proteins | sample GraSluR3_MG_5_FD_207218 | JGI IMG/M metagenome (GOLD analysis project Ga0334893, IMG submission 207218) | Sludge microbial communities from methane-producing bioreactor in Wageningen University, Netherlands - Granular Sludge_09_05-R3 | ecosystem: Engineered > Bioreactor > Anaerobic > Unclassified...
CCAGTAGGCCCGGTCGACCGCGTAGACGTCGATCGGTTCGTCGGGTTTGAGATCGCTCGGCAGGAACCCGAACCGCTGCATCTCGCGCACGTAGTGCTCGTTGGGGCGGAACCCGGGCATGTCGAACCGCTTGCCTTCCTCGAGCCGGGCGTGGGCGTCGCGGATCGACGCCAGCAGGGCCCGGTAGAGCGGGTCGTCGGTGTTCTCGAACACGACCTCCGTGCAGAGCCCCATGCCTCCCGCCTCGCGGGCCAGCGGCGCCCGAAGCAGGTACGACTTGTCGGGCCGCGACAGGTTGCTGAGCGGTTCGATCCGGCCTCCCCAGCCTCCCGCGAAGTGGAAGACCGTGCGCTTGCCTTTGTCGTCTTCGATCTCGCGGGCGTGGCAGCCCCCGCACTTCTGCATCATGGGGCCGTAGGGAAGGTGGACCGGGTAAAACCCGCAACCCAGCGCGGCGTACGTGCCGGGGTAGCACGCGCTGGTCTCCAGCCACAGGCGCACGACCTTGCGCTCGTGCGCCGAGAGCTTCGCGTCGTAGTGGCTGCCGTCGAGGAGCGTCATGAGCCGGCTCGATGCGCTGCCGATCCGGTAGGGATCGTAGTTGCTCTCGGGCCGGTTGCGGCCGTCGGCGACCAGGTCTCGGGTCTGCATCGTCCAGTAGGCCACGGTGTACCTGGCCGTGTGGTCGCCGCACAGATCGACCTTGCCTTCGCGGCGGTCGGGGTTGTGGCACTCGACGCAGTGCTTGTCGAGGATCGGCTGGACGTCGCGCGGAAAATCGAGCACCGGCGGCACGTCGGCAATGGGCTCGGGCCGGCTGGGCGCGTGGCGCAGGGCGAGCAGGTCGGCGTCGATCGGGCGGGGCGACTCGGTCCGCTGCTCGTGGCAGCCGACGCAACTGGTCATCTCGCCCGGCTGCAGGACGAGAAAGCTGTGCATCCGCTTGACGGGCCGCTCTTCGCCGTCCAGCGCCACGAAAAAGAGCGACTGCAGCGCCGGCAGCTCCACGTGGGCCGACCCGTCTTCGTAGACGGGCACCTCGCCCACGATCTGCGCCAAGGTGAACGTTCCGCCGATCGTCAACGGCTCCATTCCTCCCGAAAAGTTCACCGGCTTGGGAAGCTGCTTGAGCACCAGGAGCTTCTTCACGCTGCCCTTCTCGAGGGCGTTCATCTTGGGCCCGTCGTAGATGTCCTGAAGCACGAGCCGGCCCGTCGGCTTGTGGAGGTTCGTGCGCGCGGGGATCACCCTTTCACGCGCCCGCGGCCTGAGCGGACGGGGCTCGTGGCATTGCATGTGCCGCTCGGCCTCGGGCAGCTCGTACACCAGCTCGGTGTTCCCCTCGCCGTCCATCACGTAGATTCCCTTGGGATGGGCCACGAGGAAACCGTCCTCCGACAGCGCGTAGGGATCCTTCCACAGCGCCCGCCAGTCGCGCTCCTTGCTGATCAAGCGAACCGACGACAGGTCGTCGGGGCCGCGGCTGGGATCGATGACCGCCACCGGCCCGAGGTGCTCGGGCCGGCCGTGGCCCGGCGAGTACGACACGACCACCTTCCTCGTGCCGGCGATCGGCTTGGCGTCGAGCATGGCCACGCCGCCGTGGAAGTTGCCGAAATAGACCATCTGGCCGGTGCCGTCGGGGTTCATGCTCCACAGGTGGTGATAATGCACCTGGCTGCGATCGACGTACTCCCAGCGCATGTAGAGGACGCGCCCGTCGGGCAGCATCCAGGGCGTGTTGTCGTGGTCGTTGTTGCTCGAGAGCATGCGCACGTTGCTGCCGTCGGCGTCGCACCGATAGAGCGACGCGACCCGCGTGTGCCAGCAATTCACGAACCGCCGGCACCGCGACGAGCAGAACACGATGCTCCCGTCGGGACAGTAGGTCGGCTCGATGTCGTCGTCGGGCCCGTCGGTCAGTTGGACCAGGCCGGTTCCGTCGACGTTGATCTCGTAGAGGTGGAAGGCGTGCTCTCCGCCCCGGCGGTACGAGAACAGGATCTTCCCACCGTCGTAATGCACCTGGGGATCGCGGACGCCGCCCCGGGGATCGTCGACGATCGCCTTGAGCTGGCCGGTCCGCAGGTTCAAGCGGCAGAGGCGACCTCCGTCGCCGTAGCCCCAGTACACGCCGTCTTCTTTCTTAAACCCGAGCTTCTGGGCGGGCGTCTCGGAGTGGTCGGCGTAGTTGCCGAAGGTCACGTACCAGTGATCGCGCCCGGGAACCCGAACGGCGAACACGATCTCGTCGACCCCGGCCATCGGGCCGTCGAGCAGCTTCTCCAGCAGCGGGCCCGGCCGGTAACCGGCCCTGGAATCGGTCGCGTTCGGCTCGGCAACAGCCGCGGCGCAGCAGAAAAATGCCACCGCCCATGCCAGGCCGACAATCGGGAGACGACGCTTGCGGTGGGGAGCGCACATGTCGATCGGTCTCCTCCGTCGTTGCAGGCGTGATGCCGGTGGGGTCCCGACCCTCCCGGGTCGAGCGGCCATTATAGTCGCGCCTTGCGCGCGTTGAAAGCCGATTCCTCCCCGACAACGGGGCGCGACATGCCCGCTCGCACGGCGCCGGGCCCGTCCCGGCCGGGTTGCATTCGGCGGTGCCCCGGGGTCCAATGTCGCGGACGGCGACGGCGAAACTCCGACGGCGAAAACTCGAGCTTGGAGGAACGGACCATGCGTGCACGACCATCGATGGCGGGCTTTGCGATCTTGAGTGTGCTGATCGCCGCGGCGCGTGGCGCCGACTCGGCGCCCGGGGGCGATCTCCTCGAAACCGCCGACGCCCGGATCGAAACGTGCCGCAAGGCCGACGCGACGGTCGTGGTCGTCGACGCCGCCGGCGCCCCGGTCGAGGGAGCCGCCGTCGCCGTCGAGCAGACGCGCCACGCCTTTCGGTTCGGCTCGAACATCTTCAAGTGGGGGCGGATTCCGGACGAGGCACGCGAACGCGAATACCGAAAGCGTTTCGCCGAGCTGCTGAACTACGCCACGCTGCCGTTCTACTGGCCTTCGTACGAAGCCGAGCGCGGCAACCCCCGGCATGAATACACCGAGCAGGTCGCGCGCTGGTGCAAGGAGCACGGCATCGCGACCAAGGGGCACCCGCTGGCCTGGAACACGGGCGATCCCCGCTGGCTGCCCGACGATCTCGACGAGATCCGCCGCCTTCAGATGGCCCGCATCGACGACTGCGTTGCGCGGTTCGCGGGGTGGATCGACCGCTGGGACGTGGTCAACGAGGCGACGCATTTCGACCGGGAGGAATTCGCCACGCGCCGAGCGCCGAAATTCACCGCCATGTGGCTAAAGGCCGGGCGCATGGAATTCACCCGCGAATGCTTCGAGCACGCCCGCCGGGCCAACCCGCACGCCACGCTGCTGATCAACGACTACCGCACCGATCCGGCCTACGAGCGGGTGATCGAGCAACTGGTCGACGGCGACGGCCAGCCGATGTACGACGTGATCGGCATCCAAAGTCACATGCACGGCGGGGCCTGGCCGACCGGGAAAATCTGGGAGGTGTGCGAGCGGTTCTCGCGATTCGGTGTGCCCCTGCATTTCACCGAGACGACGATCCTCTCGGGCGACCGCACCTGGGAAAAGCCCCGCGGCGAGCCGTGGCCGTCGACGCCCGAGGGCGAAGCGTACCAGGCCCGAGAGGTCGTTCGCTTCTACACGATGCTCTTTTCCCACCCGGCCGTCGAAGCGATTACCTGGTGGGACTTCAGCGACCTGCACGCCTGGAAGGGCGCCCCGGCCGGCTTCGTCCGCGACGACATGACCCCCAAGCCGGTCTACCACGAACTGCGGAAGCTGATCCGAGGCAAGTGGTGGACCACGGCCGCCCTCGAAACGAACCGCGAAGGCACCGTCGCCTTGCGCGGCTTCCTGGGCGACTATCGCGTGACCGTCACGGCCGGCGGGCGCAAGCACTCGGCAACCTGCCGCCTCGAAAAGGGAGCCGAAAACCGCTGGCTCGTGCGGCTTGGCGAAGGGGAATAGTGCGCGATCGTGGCGCCGGGGAACACAACACCCGGAACAACACTCGCCCTGCTGTCCGTCTTGATGCTATTTGCGTGCTCGGGATTTCTTCTTGGCCGGCTGCGGATTCCGAGGCCCCAACGACACCGCCGACCCTGGTCGTCGCCGGATGGTGACAGTGGCCCTTCCCGCGTGGTAGAGTAATGCGAAGCGGAGAGGGGGAACCGCGACGACGCGGTCACCCGGCTGCGCGAACAGGTTGCTCCACGATCGTGCGCTCCGACTCGATGGGAGGATCGCGCCATGACGGCCACGAGTCTCGTCTGCTGCTTGGCAGCCGCGGTATGCGCGGCCGAGAAGCCCGTCCGTTCCGACCAGCCGAACGCCGTCGTCTTTCCGGCCCGGGAGGCGAAGTTCATCCGCTTCGTGATCCACGAGACCTCGTCGGCGGAGCCTTGTCTCGACGAGCTCGAGGTGTTCGGGCCCGAGGGCAACGAGAACCTCGCGCTGGCCGCGCGGGGGGCCAAGGCCGCGGCCTCGTCGAATCTGCCCGGGTACGCCAAGCATCAGATCGAGCATCTCAACGACGGGCAGTACGGCAACGACCGCAGTTGGATCGCCCAAGGCACGTCGGGCGAGTGGGCCCAGATCGAGCTGCCCGAGCCCGCCCCGGTGGCCAAGGTGGTCTTTTCGCGCGACCGGCTGCGCCAGTACGCCGATCGGGTTCCCATCCGTTTCGAGGTGCGGCTCTCGTCCGACGGGAGGACGTGGCAGACGGTCAAAGAGGTCGCCACGACGGCCGCGCCCGTTGCCGTGCGGCGTCCGGGCGGATTCGCCGGCCTGGTGCCCGCGCCGCCCCCCCCGCCGAGCCGAGGGCCCCGAGGCACGCTCGTCGCCTCCGAGCCCTTCGACGCCAGGGCGCCCGACACGGATGAGCGGGGCTTCGAGAACCTGGCCCTGCGCCCCGCGGCCAGGCCCTCGGCCTCGTCGCTTCTGCCGGGTCACGCAATCCACCAGGTCGAGCATCTCAACGACGGGCTCCGCGGCAACGAGCACAGTTGGATCAGCAACGGCGAGCCTTCCTGGGCCGAAATCGACCTGGGCGACGTTTACTGGATCGACCGGGTGGCCTTTGCGAGCGACGGCTCGGGACAGTACAGCGATCGGGCCGCCACGTCGTTTACGATCTTGGTCGCCACCGAGTACGAGTCGAGCAGCGAGGCATCGAGTTGGAAAGCGGTCTTTCGCCGGGCCGACGGTCGGCCGGTGCAGCGGCGCAAGGCGTTCGCGTTCGCGCCCGTCGAGGCCCGATGGGTGCGGATCGCCGTGGACGGCGCCTCGAAGAACCAGGTGCGCATCGACGAGATCGAGGTCTACGGCCGGAAGGAGCCCATTCCACCCGACGCGATCGGGCCCGTCGACGAGCCGAGCCCTCTCGCGGCCGGACTCGAAACGGACGACCTGTTGCGATACGCCTTCCTGGCCGAGGAGCACGCCTGGCTGAAGACCTACGGCCGGGCCGACCTCGACCGTTACCTAGTCGAGACGCCCTACCGCGAGAAGCGATATCCGAAGCACGCGGGCGACGATCGTCTGCCGTTGCCGCCCCTGGCGCGCGGTCCGTGGCTCGACGGCGACCTCGACGACCCGTGCTGGTCGGGTGCGTCGCGCGGCACGGTGCACGTGGCCCATCCCTACGATTTCGACGCCGGTCCCCTGGTCGAGTGCTCGGCCCTTGCCGGGCACCACGACGGGCAGCTCGTGCTGGCCGTCGAGACCGACCGGCTCTTGAGCAGCCATCTGGCCGTGGTCTCGACGGTCGATGGGCAGGGCTGCGGCGTCGTGACCCTGACGAAGGACGGACTGGTCTTCAACACCTACGTGGCCGAGGGGCAACGAGGCGTCAAGCTGCACGAGTCGCGGCCCGTCGAGGGCGCGGTCGACGAAACGCTCACGCGCTGCGAGGTCCGCCTGCCGCTGGCGTGGTTTCCCGACTGCGGGGAACTGGGCATCCGCGTAGGCCTCGGCATGGGCGGCAAGCACACCCTGCCCGAGGGCCGCCCGATCGACTTCACGTTTGCGCCGCTGTCGATCGCCCAGGTCGGACCGTGCTTGGATGCGGCGTTTCGCGTGCGCCTGGCCGCGGCCCCCGACGCCCGGCCCGTGCGCCTGACCGGCGCGGCCCCGGGCCTGGCCGACGGCCTCACGCTCGCGCCGGGCGAATCGAAGACGCTCGTCCTTCCCGCCGAGGCCGGACCGATCGGGCCGCAGTACGACCTGGCGGTCGACGATGACGGAGGAAACCGCTTCGAGCTTCACCTGTTCCGTTACGATCCCCTCGAGCGGACTCTCGGCCTGATGGAGGCGATGATCGAGCGTCTCGCGGCCAAGGGGCTCGACGTGGCCGGCGAGCGCGGGCAACTCGACGCGCTTCGCCGGCGGGCGCTCATGGCCGGGGCGCCCGACCGCGCGGCCGAGCGGCTGGCGCTGTTCGACGCCCGGCTGGCCAAGCGCCGCCTGCTGTTCCGCGAGCCCGACTTGCAGCCCATCGCGCGCCTGCTGTTCGTCAAGCGCCACGCTTTCGAGCCGTCGCACAACTACAGCGTTCTGTTCGATTCGCGCTACCGGCCCGGCGGAGGCGTTTACACGATCCGCATTCCCCGCGTCGACGGCCGTTTCGAGCCGGCGCGGGCCGCCGTGACCGAGCTGTTCGACTCGGGAGGAGGGATCGCCCGAAACCCGGCGGCCGACTTCGATCTCGGCCGGATTTACTTCGGCTACCGGCCGGCCGAAGACGACTACTACCACATCGTCGCCATGCGGCCCGACGGAAGCGACCGGCAACGGCTCACGTTCGGCCCGTTCCACGACTACTGGCCCTGCCCGCTGCCCGACGGTGGGCTGGCCTTCATCTCGACGCGGTGCAAGTGCCGGTTCCTCTGCTGGCGGCCCCAGGCGGCCGTGCTGTTTCGCATGGACGCCGACGGGCGCAACATCCGCCCCCTGTCGTTCGCCAACCTGACCGAGTGGGCCCCCTCGGTCATGAGCGACGGGCGGATCATCTGGCAGCGCTCCGAGTACGTCGACAAGGGCGCCGACTACAGCCATACGCTTTGGAGCATCCGCCCCGACGGCTCCCAGCCCGAGCTGGTCTTCGGCAACACGATTCTCCTGCCGCAAGGCTACGCCAACGGCCGGGAGGTGCCCGGCACGAACGAGATCTGCTGCACGCTCATCTCTCACTTCGGCGACTTGAACGGCCCGATCGCCCTGTTGGATCTCGATCGGGGCCGGTTCAACCCCGAGGCGATCCGTTCGATCACGCCCGAGGTGCCCTGGCCGGGCTACTGGCCCCGCGAAGAGTGTTTTCGCGATCCCGTGCCGGTCGCGACCGACTATTTCGTCGTGAGCCACGCGCCGCGCGGGCAGTTCGGACTGTACGTGATCGACCGCTTCGGCAACCGCGAGATGCTCTATCTCGACGAGTCGATCGGCAGCATGTGCCCCACGCCGTATCGGGCCGTCGACCCGCCGCCCGTGCTGTCGCGTCTGGCCGGCGACGATTCGGCCGGGAAGGACGACGCCACGGGCCGCTTCGTGCTGGCCGACGTGTACCGGGGAATCGAGCCGGCCGTCGAGCGCGGCCGGGTCAAGTATCTGCGCGTCGTCGAAGAGCTTCGCGACGACCTCGAACGGCTCGAAAACGGCGAATACCGCCACGACCACGACCCGTTCACCCACTTCTACGCCGCGCCGGTCGATCGGGTGTCGGGCCCGTACGGCTGGCCCAGCTACGTGGCCAAGGGCGTGCTGGGCATCGTGCCGGTCGAGGCCGACGGATCGGCGAACTTCGACGCCCCGGCCGGCAAGCAGCTTTACTTCCAGGTGCTCGACGCCGAGTTCAACGAGGTGCAGCGCATGCGTTCGGTGGTCCAACTCCAGCCGGGCGAGCAGCGAAGCTGCATCGGGTGCCACGAAGACCGGCGCCACGCCCCGCCGGCCCGCCCGCCCCTCGCCCTGGCCCGCGAGCCGAGCCGCCTCGAGCCGCCGCCCTGGGGCGCCGGCCCCTTCGCGTACCAGCGCGTGCTTCAGCCCATCTGGGACGCCAAGTGCGTGCGCTGCCACGACGCGACCGACTCGAACCAGATCGACCTGACCGCCGCGCTCGACGGCGACCGCGCGCCCGCCTCGTACCGCACGCTCATCCGCCAAGGCTGGGTCCACTACTTCGACTACGGGTACAAGTCGGGCGAAAACGGGAAGGCCCAGCCCCTGACCTTCGGCACCGTGAAGAGCAAGCTCTTCGAGGTGCTCGATGCCGGGCACTACGACGTCGAACTCAGCGAGGCCGAGACACGGGCCATCAAATGCTGGATCGACCTGAACTGCCCCCTCTGGCCCGACTACCTCGAACGCACCAAACGTCCGACGGCCCCGGCCACCCTGGCGGCGACGGCGCCCGAGAACCCGTAGGAATCCGCCCGCGCGGGTCGCCCATTTTGCCCGCTTCCATCGCGAAGCGTGGGAATCAACCCGGGAATGCGGGGCGCGACGCGAAATCGGCACCCGCCGAACCCGGCCTTTCACTCTTCGGAATCGGAAAAACGCCGGGTCCGTTGACCCAAGCAGGACGGGCACGTCGAGTCCTCGCGGTGGCGGGCACGACGCCGCCCGATTAGAATAGCGGCGTGCGCCCGGCCGGCGCGAAGGCTGGCGGGCATCGACCGGCAAACCCAATCCCGTTCGGAGGGCCCCCTCATGAAGCGCGTCGCGTTGCTGCTGCCCACGCTGTTGCTGTTCGCGGTTTCCCTGCCGGCGGCCGAGCCCGAGACGGTCTTCGAAGACCCGTTCGACGGCAAGCTCGCCGAGGGATGGACCTGGCTGCGCGAGAATCCCGGCGCCTGGCGCATCGCGAACGACGGCCTCGAGATCCGCGTCGAGCCCGGCCGGGCCCACGACGTGAAAAACGCCCTCGTGCGCAAGGCCCCCGATCGCCGCCAGGGGACATTCGCCGTCGAGGTGACCGTGACGAATCACACGAGGCCGACCCGGCAGTACGAGCAGGCCGGCATCACCTGGTACCACGACGGGAAACCCGTCTTCAAGCTCGTCAAGGAGCGGATCGACGGCGACCTTTACATCATCCCGGGTAAAAAGCCCATGAAGGCCAAGACGGTCCAGCTTCGCCTGGTCGTCACGGAAGAGGGGTATTCGGCGCAGTTCCGCCCCGACGGCAAGGGTGAGTTCCAGATCGCCGCCGAGGGCTCGCTGCCCGCGCCGGACAACGACGAGGTGAGCCTCCAATGCTATAACGGCCCCGACGACGCCGAGCATTGGATCCGCTTCGACGACTTCCGCATCCTGCGCCTTCCCGACTGAGGAGCGACGCGCGCGACCGAAAGGCACCGCCCGGGCGCCGGCACCCGGCGCAAGGCCTTCGCCGGTGCGCGCTCAAGCGCCGGCCGCGGCGTCGTAAAGGTAGACGTCGACCGCCGCGCCCGGCGCATACCCCTCGCGGTCGGGCGGCACGAGCACGAAACCGTCGGCCCGCGTGGTCGACGAAAGCGACGACGCGCCTCCGATGGCCAACGGCTCGACCCGGCCTTCGACCAGGCGCACGCGCAGGTAGTCGAGCCGCCCGACGATCGACACGATCTTGCGCGCCAACGTCGCGGTCACTCGCCGGTAGGGCCAGTCGCGGCAGCGACCCCCCAGGGCCCGGATGGCCCGGCCGGCGAAGAAGTCGTACGCGCACAGGCACGAGACCGGGTTGCCCGGCAGAAGAAACGCGAGCCGGCCCTCGAAACGTCCCATGCCGGCCGGGCTGCTGGGGCGCATGGCGATGCCGTGGATCGGCAACTCGCCGTGCCGCCGCAGAAGGCCGGGGGCGTGATCCTCCTGGCCCACGCTCGATCCGCCCGAGATGAGCACCACCTCGGCCTCCGACCGCATGGCCGCCACGATCGCCTCGGGATCGTCGGGAACGATGCCCGGGTAAATCGGCTCGCCCCCGTCGCGCCGGATCAGGGCCGAAAGCATGGGACCGTTCGAATCGACGATCCGAAACCCCTCGGGCCGCGAGCCGGCCGGCAGCAGCTCGTTGCCGGTGACGACGATCCGCACGCGAGGCCGCCGCACCACGGGCACCTCTCCCACCCCGATCGAAGCCAGCACCCCGACGTCCTGAGGCCGCAGCACGCGCCCGCCGGGCAGCACGGCCGAACCCGCCGCAACGTCTTCGCCGGCGCGGCCCGTGTGCTTCCCGGGCGACACCTCACCCAACGCGTGGATGCGCGGCCCTTCGATCTCGACCACTTCGACCGGCAGCACGGCATCGGCGCCGTCGGGCAGCGGGGCCCCGGTCATGATCCGAACGGCCTGACCCGGTCGCACCGACCCGACAAAGGGCCGGCCGGGCATCGACTCGCCGACCACCTCGAACCCCAGGCGGTTGTACGGCGAGGCCCCTTGGGTATCGGGCGCGCGCACGGCGAATCCGTCCATCATCGAACGCACGAAGCCGGGCACGTCGACGTCGCTGACGACCTCCCTCGCCGTCACCCGGCCCGCCGCCTCGACCGGCGCGACCCGCTCTTCCCCAAGAACGGCCGCGTGGGAATCGACCCAGGCCAGCGCATCGGCCACGGTCGTTCGCCGGGCAAACCCCCGCATGCGCACGTCGGTCGGATCGAATTCCGGCATGGTCAGCCCTCCTCGCGACCGGTTGTGTTGCCTCAGTTGAAACTGGAAGTTTCTGGCCTGTGGTTTAGCATAAAGACCCAGAGGAGGATTTTCCATGTGTCGAACGCGAAAGAACTACACTCCCGAGGAGGAGTTGCAGAAACTCTGGGTTATCCGCGTCCGCCAGTGAGGTGTACGGGACTCCCTCGCGCTGATGGTCACGTGCCCGAAGGGTCGGCCGGGCCTTCGAGGGCGATCAGGTAGACGTGGCTGGCTTGGGAGCCGGCCCAGAGGCGGCCGTCGGGGTGGGTGACGATTTGCTCCAGCGCCACGGGGAACCGAGCGACCGGGTCGTGCCGGCCGGAGGCCGCGATGACGGTTTGGCCCGCGTGGGCCAGGGCCCGCCAGGCGGAGCGGGGACCGGAGTCGGCGATGGCCGCCACGTCGCCTTGGCCCTCGATGACTTCGAGGCACTGGCCGGTTTGGGCGTCCCAGATTCGCACGGTCTCGTCGAACGAGCTGCTGACGATCCGTCGGCCGTCGGGTGAGAAGGCCAAAGCGGTCACTCCCCGTTCGTGCCCGTGCAGGCAGCCGAGCTCGCTACCCGTTTCGACGTCCCAGAGGCGGACGGTCTGGTCGAGGGAGCCGCTGGCGACGCGGCACCCGTCGGGCGAGCAGGCCACGCTGCTGACGTCCATTTCGTGGCCGCGCAGGCAATGCAGCTCGACGCCCCGTTCGACGTCCCAGACGCGGAGCGTCTGGTCGAGGGCGGCGCTGACGACGCGGCGGCCGTCGGGCGTGAAGACGGCCTTGAGCACCCAGTAGTCGTGTCCGAGCAGGCAGCGAAGCTCCTGGCCGGTTTCGGCGTCCCAGACGCGGACCGTCTGGTCGAGCGATCCGCTGGTCACGCGCCGGCCGTCGGCCGAGTAGGCCACGCTGTAGACCGACGAGCGGTGGCCGTGCAGGCAGCGAAGCTCTTGCCCGGTCTCGGCGTCCCAGATGCGAACCGTGTGGTCGAAGGCGCCGCTGGCGATGCGGCGCCCATCGGGGGAATAGGCGAGGGTGACCACGTCGCGGGTGTGGGCGCGGAGGGCGAACATTTCCGTGCCGTTCTGGGCGTTCCACACGCGGATGGTCCGGTCGACCGACCCGCTAGCGAGTTGCCGGCCGTCGGGCCGGTAGGCCAGGCAGCGGACCCAATCGTCGTGGCCGCACAGGGCGCGCAGCTCGGCGGTGCTTTCGGCGTCCCAGACGCGAATGGCCTCGTCCCACGAGCCGCTGGCGAGGCCGTGCCCGTCGGGCGAGTAGGCCACGCTGGTCACGTCGCGGGCGTGGCCGTCGAAGCGGTGCAGCTCGGCGCCGGTCTGGACGTCCCAGACGCGGACCGTCTGGTCGGACGAGCCGGTGACGATCCGCCGCCCGTCGGGCGAGCAGGCCACGCCGGTCACATCGCGGTCGTGCCCGCGGAAGCATCGCAGCTCGGCGCCGGTCTCGGCGTCCCAGGCGCGGACGGTGTGGTCTTTCGACGAGGCGAAGATCCGCGTGCCGTCGGGGGAGTAGGCCACGTGGGTCACGTCGTGGGCGCCCGCGGCCAGACAGTGCCGTTGGGACGCGGTTTCGGCGTCCCAGACGCGAACGGTGCGGTCTTTCGAGCCGCTGACGACCCTTCGTCCGTCGGGCGAGAAATCGACGCCGAAGACGGGGCCTTCGTGGCCGCGCAGGCAGAGGATCTCGGCGCCGGTTTTCGCGTCCCAGACGCGGACCGTCTGATCGAGGGAGCCGCTGACGAGCCGGGCGCCGTCGGGCGAAAAGGCGACGCTGGTGACGTCGCGGGCGTGTCCGGCAAGGCAAAGCACTTCGTTGCCGCTACCCGTCTCCCAGATGCGAATCGTGCGGTCGAGCGACGCGGTGGCGACGCGGCGGCCATGGGGCGAAAAGGCCACGCCCCGCACTCCCCGCTCGTGCCCCCGGAGGCAGCGGACCTCGGTGCCCGACTCGGCGTCCCAGAGCCGAGCCGTGTTGTCCAGCGCGCCGCTGGCGATGCGCCGCCCGTCGGAGGAATAGGCCACGGCCAGCACGCCGCGCTCATGGCCGCGAAGCACGGCCTGCCGGCCCGCGCCGAGATTGGTGGGGGGCGGTCGCAGCGACCGGACCCAGGCGAAGCCGGGCGATCGGCTCTGTTTGGCGGTGCGCCAGGCTTCGAGCCGCTCGTGCAGGGTCGGGCCCTGGGGCGAAGCCGATCGTCCCAGCGGCGAAGGGCTCGCCTGCGGCGCCACGTAGTGGGCCGGGGCCTGGGGACAGTCGTACCACCAGCAGGTGTTCCAGAGGCATTGGAACAGGGCGTCGGGGTGCGAAGCGAGAAAGGGCAAGTCGCGGCGAATCGCTTCGTCGAGCAGGCGGACCACCCGGCACCCGGGCCGATCGCCCGGCAGGGCTTCGACCGCTTCCGTGAGGCTGCGAGCCAGGTCCCAGGCCGAACCCGCCTCGGCAAGGGCTTCCAGGCAAGCCGGATCGGTGAAGAAACGCTCGAGGTCATCCCAGCGCGACAGCACGGCCAGATGATACCCGAGGTGGCGACGGGCGTAGTCCGACAGCGATTCGGGTCCCCTTTCATACTCCCGCCAGCCCGCGTCGGCCAGGCGCTCGTGCCCCCGCCGCACGTCGGCGTGGTAGGCGGCGCCGCACCGGTTTCGATCGGTGAGCCAGCCGGCCAGGGCCTCGTGAGCCAGGGTCCATCGGCGGCCCGCCTTGTCGCGGCCGTAGGCGTCGACCAGTGTGCCGAGCGACTGCAGGACGTTGTCGAGCCGGCTCGCGTCGTCCCACCCCGTGGCGGCGGCGAGTTGCGGCTCGGAGAGGGGCTCGCGGGCCGCCAAGAGGATCTCGAGAACCGATCGGGGCTCGGCGTACCCCGCTTCGCCGACAAAGCGGCGATCGAACAGCACGCCGTACAGGCCGTCGAGGCATGAGGGCAGATCGTTCATCACGTCGAGGCCGTACTGCTTCCGCTCCACGGCCTCGAGCACCTGCTTGGCGTAGAGGAAGTTCGCCGACGTCTTCTCGAGTAGCGAAGCGATCGCCGATTCCACCGGGGGGCCGCCGGCGGCCAGCGCGCTGGCAAGCGGCTCCGACGTGAGGCGGGCCTCCAGGTACTGCGCCAAATCGTGGCGGCTGCGCCCGTCGCCCAAGTCGATCGATTCCGCCTCGACGCTTTGCAGCCGATCGGTTACCACGCGCGGGTCGGCGACGGTGACAATCAGCCGGACCGTAGGGGGCAATTGTTCCAGATGCCCGACGAGAAGGTCGACGAGGGTCGTCCCCGCGACCTGGTCGCCGCGCCGGAGGGCGGCGTCGAGCGCGTCGATGAGCAGGTAGCGCGGCGCGTCGGCCCCCTCGGCCGCATTGCGCAAGGGCGCGAGGATCCCTTCGTCGAACGCGGCCGCCGGTGCGCGCTGGCAGCGCGGCGGGCTCAAGACGTCCTGGACGGCCGGTTCGTGCATCGCCGCCGCGAAAGCGTCGGATCGGTGCGCGAGCATGGCCGCCAGGCTCGTCACGAATCGTTCCGGTCGCAACGTCTCGGCCAGATCGCGCCGGCAGAAGTGATACGCCAGCACCGCGCCGCCGGGGTTCCGCCGGACAAGCTCGGCCGCCAGGGCCGACTTGCCCGTCCCTGTCTCGCCGTGAAGCACGAGGACGGGCCGCGGGTCCGACGCGCGCCAGTGCTCGATCGCCTCGAAGACCCAATCCCGGCCCACGAATTCGGCATGGTGCTCGATGGCCGGGGCGAAGTCGCAAGAACGCAGACTCCTTGTCGACGGATGGCGACCGGATTCGTTCATGTTTTCTTCTGCCAGACTCGCGTGCGAGGTCGACCCTCGCGGGAAGACGGCCTCCGAACAGACCATCGAATTGCGAAGAGCCCGAACGGCTCCCCGGGCGTGCAGCGGAACCGCCTGCGAATGCGCGAACCATTATATAGCAGGCCGCGTCGCGGTTTTCCAGGCGCGCCCGGGCAAACGGGCCCGGCGGCTCGGGGTGCCGGCCTTCCCGTCGCTCCGAACGGCCCGAAGGTGCGCCCGACCGATCGGCGCGGCCGATCCGGCCTCACGGCAACAGCGTTCCGCGGCGGTCGGCCTGCCAGGTCTGCCCGGTGTCGACGTCGATGGCCGTCAAGCACCCGTCGCCGTAAACCCAGGTATCGATGCATTGGAGGTATCCCAGATCGAGCACTCGGCCACTTTTCTGGGACGTGTGGCCGACGATGGCCCGCTTGCCCGAGCAGTGCGGGCCGGGGAACTGATCGCGGATCGATTCCCAACGAAGCAGTTCGGCCGGCTGCCCGGCGAGCGGGTACCGGGCATCGTAGCTCGCGTGCACGAACAGGAACCGATCCGATTCATACCACGGACGGCACTCTCGAAGAAAATCGAGATGCCACGCGGGAATCTGCTCCGGCGCAACGCACTCGTACGACGCCAGGGTGGCGTCGCCTCCGAAGTTCAGCCAGTCGTCGAGCAAATCGCGCCGCCCCCACACGATGTCCAGCAGCATCTCGTCGTGATTCCCCAGCAGCGGTACCAGACGGCAACGTTGAGCTAGCTCCATAAGCTGGCATATCACCCCCCGTGAGTCGCACCCCCGGTCCACGTAATCGCCAAGGGTTACCACGGTATCCGAAGGCCCCGGTTTCACCGCCTCGATCAGGGCGGCCAAGGCGAGCGAACAGCCGTGAATATCTCCCATCGCGATCGTTCGAGCGGCCATAGGCACTCCCGGAGGATGTCGGCTTCCGATCCACCGTCATTGTCGCCGGGAACGCCATCGGAAACAACGCACCGGTCGCGCCGCCAACAAAACAAGCAGCTCAGGTGACATGCGGCCTTTGTGGCAAGTTTGCCGAAAAAGCAGACCCTTCCGTCTGGCGCTATCGAATTGGTGCCGTAGGTTTCAACAGCCGAACTAATAAGACGACTCCTGCGGCTCGTCCGGTTTTTGACGAATCGCCGACCTGCTCCTGTTGGAGCGGCTTGGCGGCCCGGGCCGGATGCCGGGGAAATAAGCGTCGTATCGAACAAAGCGCAAGCTTGGCAGGGGTGACAAACCCCGCCGTCGGAACTAGAGGGCCAAGTCAATTTTCGCCCGATTTGGGAAGGACTCATGATGCTCGCGGAGAAGACGCCTATCACGTGGACGGCCTTGTTGCTTGCCGTTCTCCCGCTTAAGACGGGATGTCAAAACCTGCAGACGGTTCCCGCCGTCTGCTACCCGTCGGCGGCCGAGTACGCACCGCGCAGCAGCCAGGAGCCGATCGACTTCACCCATCTGCGACAGACCCCCCCGGCAGTTTACATGCTCGGTGCGGGTGACGTTCTGGGAATCTACATCGAGGGGATCCTGGGCCAGAGCAACGAAGCGCCGCCGGTCCACTTCGCCGAAAGCGGCGATATTCCGCCCGCGATCGGTTACCCCCTGCCGGTTCGCGAAGACGGCTCCCTGTCGCTGCCGCTGGTGCCGCCCCTTCGGGTCGAGGGGCTCACGTTGGCTCAAGCCGAAGACGAGATTCGCAAAGCCTACACGGTCACGCACAAGATCCTGCAGCCCGACCAGGCGAGAATCATTGTCACCTTGATGAGGCCGCGCACCTATCAGGTGCTCGTGATCCGCGAGGATGCCACGATGCCTTCGTTCCGGCAGGGTGCCTCGAAGGGCGAACTGGTCTTGGGCAGCGGCAAGCGGGGCATCACCTACGCGGTCGAGTTGCCCGCCTATGAAAACGACGTGCTGCACGCCCTTGCCGAGAGCGGCGGCCTGCCCGGCATCGACGCCAAGAATGAGGTGACGGTGCTTCGCGGTCCACCGCAAGCGAAGGCCGCGCCCGACATTTATCTGGCGTCACTCGTGCAAGAGATCGACGGCGATCTGCCCTTCACTCCCGAGGTGCTGCAGACCGTGCCGCAGGCCCCGCGCGAGGCGATCAAGATCCCGTTGCGGAGGGCTCCGGGCGAGCCCATGCCCGACATCCGAGAGGACGACATCCTCCTCAATCCGGGCGACATCGTGTTCATCGAGTCGCGCGAGGCGGAGGTCTTCTACACGGGCGGGCTGCTCAAGGGCGGCCAGTTTCCCATTCCTCGCGACTACGATCTCGACGTGCTCGGGGCCATGGCCATGGCGGGCGGATCGGTGGCCGAAGCCGCCGGCGGCGCGGCCGGCATCGGGGGCATCGGCGGATCGAGCAGCGGCGGCGTCGGTTCGATCTTTCCGCCCACTCGGGTGACCGTGTTGCGCACCGTCAACGGCCAGCAGACGGCCATTCGGGTCAACGTGAAGCGGGCGGTCCTCGATCCCCGGGAGCGGATCCTCATCGAGCCCAACGATTTCATCCTCCTCGAGTACAAGCCGCACGAACTGGTGTTGAACATCCTGCTCAACAACTTGCAGTTCAACTACTTTCTCAACAATCTGAACTAGACGCGGCCTCGGGTCGCGCTGGCTGGAAACGCAAGACGGCGGCCTCGTCGCACGGGGCCGCCGTTCTCGTTTCTCGATCGGCGGGCTTTTCGGACGCGGTTGCGGGGCCCGCGCGCGGCCGGTATGCTGGCGCACGACGTGACGCTACTTTCCGTGACGCTCAGCCGAGGAGTCTCGACGATGAGGTTCGCATTCGCTGCCGTGTTTCTCTGGGGCGTGGCCACGGCCGCCGCGCAAGATCTCGACGTCCTGCCCGAGTCGATCGACGGCGTTGCCGCGGGCCGCACGATGCGCGCGTACCTGATGGGCCGGGCCCTCGCGGCGCTCGATCGCCGCGACGCCGAATACGAGAAGATCAAGACTCCCGACGACGTCGCCGCCTATCAGACGCGGATGCACGATTTCTTCGTCGCCCAACTGGGCGGCTTTCCCGAGCGCACGCCCCTGAACGCCAAGGTGGTCGGCAAGGAGGACCGCGACGGGTACCGCATCGAGAAGATCCTGTTCGAGAGCCAGCCTCGCCACTACGTGACGGCGATCCTCTATCTCCCCGACGCCGAGCCGCCCTATCCGGGCGTGCTCGTTCCCTGCGGACACAGCAGCAACGGCAAGGCCCGCGACCTGTACCAGCGCGCCCCGATCGTGCTGGCCAAGAACGGCATGGCCGCGCTCTGCTACGATCCGATCGATCAGGGAGAGCGTCACCAGTTGATCGGCGACGACGGCAAGCCAATCATCTCGGGCAGCACCCTGGGCCACTGCCTGACCGGCGTGGGGGCCATCTTGCTGGGGCGGAACACCGCTACCTACCGCATTTGGGACGGCATGCGGGCCATCGACTATCTCACGGAGCGCCCCGAAGTCGATCCCGCGCGGATCGGCTGCACGGGCATCTCGGGCGGAGGCACCCTGACGAGCTATCTGATGGCGCTGGACGACCGCATCGTGGCCGCCGCGCCGGGCTGCTACCTGTGCGGATTCCGCCGGCTTCTGGAAACGATCGGGCCCCAAGACGCCGAGCAGAACATCCACGCCCAGATCGCCTTCGGCATGGACCACGGCGACTACGTGATGATGCGGGCGCCGAAGCCCACCCTCATGATGACGGCCACGCAAGACTATTTCGACATCGGCGGCGCCTGGGCCGCCTTCCGGCAGGCCAAGCGACTCTACGACCGCGTCGGGTTTGCCGAGCGCGTCGACCTGATCGAGACCGACACGCCCCACGGTTTCCCCCAGCCCATGCGCGAGGCGGCCTGCCGTTGGATGCGGCGCTGGCTGCTGGGAATCGACGATGCCGTGACCGAAACCGACTTTCCCGTCGCCGCCGACGAAGACCTGTGGTGCACGCCGAAGGGCGAAGTCATGCTGCTGCCCGGCGCGCGCAGCACCTACGACCTCAACGCCGAGTTGGAGGCCCGTCTCGCCGGGCAGCGCCGCCGGCTCTGGCAGAGCGACGAGGCGAAATGCCTCGACGAAGTCCGCCGCGTGACCGGCATTCGCCCGCTTGAGGAACTGGAAGAACCCAAGTGCGAGGTCATCGGCACCCTCGATCGCGAAGGCTATACGGTCGACAAGCTGATCCTGACGCCCGAGCCGGGCGTGTTCCTGCCCGCCCTCGCCTTTGTGCCCGACGATCCGCGCGGCCAGGGGTATCTCTACCTGAACGCGGCGGGCAAGCAGGCCGACGCCGGTC
>Ga0334893_1001754_pt1 | contig 18797 bp, 16 predicted proteins | sample GraSluR3_MG_5_FD_207218 | JGI IMG/M metagenome (GOLD analysis project Ga0334893, IMG submission 207218) | Sludge microbial communities from methane-producing bioreactor in Wageningen University, Netherlands - Granular Sludge_09_05-R3 | ecosystem: Engineered > Bioreactor > Anaerobic >...
TGAGAGCAAAAAGGAGCCTCTCTTTGGGGTAGCCCTTTGGTCCCCTGGTTCCAGGTGTTTTTTTCATAGCAGAAGCTACTGGTGACACATCGATTTCATCAAGAATCATCATAAGTCTTGTTTTTGGACTGATTTCCATTAAATCATCATAGGAAAAAAAGCAATCTTGTCGTATAATCATATTAGGGTTTCCTCCTTAATGTGAACATATAGTGATTCGTCTTACTATATATATTCGACATTTTGGGGTGAAATCCTTTTTGCTGGCTAAAAAAGTTAGTCATTTCAACAGTTTTAGATTATGCAATTTGCTCATTTATTATATTACCGTATCAAATAATTATCAAGGAGTATTTTATGATTTTCCATTACTCTTATTTATCATTTTGAAACTCAGTCAGTATCGCAGGCTCCGATGCGCTGGTCATCCTTAACTTAATGTCCTGTTCGATCTCCATAATATAAAGGTTAAAGCCTTTAATACTTCTTGTTCCTCCCTCAATCCCAAGCTCTATCTCATAATCCTGGGCGGAGAATAGGGTAACTATTTCATTTGACTTTAGCCTGATCTCATCACCTTCATGAAGAACCTGAAGCTTTGACCTTCTGCAGCTTCTTACAATAAAGTTGTAGTCACGGCAATCCAGTGAATTCTCCGAAGTGGTCTCCCATGACCCATCAAAGTATTCAACATCATATTTCTCAAGCTTCCTTGAATAAAGACCCTTATGGGATACTGAAAGCCCCCCCTCCAAGGGAAGCAGGTACCTTTGATATCCGCTGAAGTCCGAGAATGTGGATTCTGTTCCCGTAAAGGTTGCAGATGATATACGCCACAGGAAGTCCCTGTCTGCAAAAACAGCATCCTCAGGATAGATTGCCAGCTGGATGGTTTCTCCTCCAGCCCATTTAGTTGTAATGAAATCATCTTTTGTGATCGTCTTTTCCCTCATTTTTTGCACCTGACCTTTACTTGTTGGGGTCTTCCCCCTAGTCTATCTTCAAATCTTCTATTGCCTTGTTGAACTCCTGGATATTTTCTTCGCCCTTAACCAGTGGAAGATTTGCCTCAATGTTCATAATACATCCGTTTGTTCCATCCTTGGCCAGTTCATAACCTATAACAAGGTCAGAGTGACAGTTTGGATTTGTTTTTCCATCAAGCTCGATTCCGATTTCGTAGACCCTTTTGCAAAGCTTTGCATTTTCCATTGGCGCCGTGGCTCCCACAACTCCAGCATTGGCGATTGCCCTTTTTCTGGTCTCCTTCTCCTCATCCGTATCCTTAGGGAGCTTGAATGCGTCAATAATAACCCCGTAAGCGTTAGCATCCTCCACTATACCTTTCAATAGTTTGTCCCTGATGTCCTCTAGTTCCTTGGCTATTTCCAGTTGTCTTTCAGGTGCAATTCCATAATCCTTCTTTGTTGAAAGCTTACAGACCATCCCTATCAATCCACAAGCCAAGGCTCCAGACAGTGCCGAAGCACTTCCTCCTCCAACTGTAACATCATCAGTATCCAAAATCAGCTCCATAATATCCTTATAATCCATTTTACTACCTCCTGTTTACACATTTGTCAATTATCCCTAAGCTAATGGGCTCGCACAATTCGAACCCATTAGCTGTAAAGCTCTGTGTTTTTATTGTTCGTCCAGAAGTCTCTTCTCAAGAATCTGGTCGATTCCAAAGTTTTCTATCTGCAGGTAGTACTCGGCAACATCAAGAAGTGACTTCATCGGAATTGTTCCGATAACCTCACTACCCACAACATTGACTCCGTACCTTCTTGCTTCCATTTTGACCATCTCAAAAGCCTGGTAAACTGATGTCTTTTCGTAGTTTACAAGGTTCATGGAAACCTGGGTCTGATTTCTTTCCTCAAGCTTAAGGCCAATTCCCTTTACAAACCTAAGTCCACCACCGATGTGTCTAACCTTCTTCGCGATTGCATTTGCAATCTCTACATCCGGAGTATCAAGATTTATGTTGAATGCAACAAGAGGAACCCTTGCTCCAACTGCTGTAGCTCCGCTCTTTACATTCATCTCCTGAGGTCCGAAGTCAGGCTTCCACTCTTCCTCCTTGATCTTGTCGAAGAAGCCCTCGTATTGGCCTTTTCTGACCTTTGCAAGATTTTGTCTCTCTGGCTTGGTAGCTGAATCCTCATACATGTACACAGGGACTCCCCAGCTTCCAATCTCAGCAGCAACTTCGTTTGCTATCTCCTTGCACTCTTCAATGGTAACATTTGATACAGGTGTAAATGGAATTACATCAGTCGCTCCCATTCTTGGATGAGCACCCTCGTGCTTGGACATGTCAATAAGCTCTGCTGCCTTCTTTGCAGTGTTAATAGCAGCTTCCTTGATCTTCTCAGGTGAACCGATCATTGTCAGGACTGATCTGTTGTGGTCCTTGTCAGATGAATAGTCAAGAATTGTTATGCCTTCAATCTTTCTCACTTCATCAATAATCTTTTCAACAACCTCCAGATCTCTTCCTTCACTGAAATTTGGTACACATTCCATTAATTTTCTCATAATAGCCTCCTATTGTTTTCTAGAAATAAAATGCCTTCTATCTATAATCTAAATGATTTACATCAAGTTTTCAACAAATGTTTTTATGAACCATATTGTCTGTGGCTGGTAGATAACATCTACCAAGAAAGCTCCTACTATCGGAACAATCATCATCGCCTTTCTGCTCATGCCATACTTCTCATTTACCGCTGTCATGTTGACTATTGCTGAGGGCGTTGCTCCAAGTCCGTGACCACAAAGTCCAGCACACATAACCGCCGCATCGTAGTTCTTTCCAAGGATTCTGAATACAACAAAGTATGCTAGAAGTGAAACCAAAAGAACCTGTGACATAACTACAACGAACACTCCACCGATTAGTCCTGACAGTTCCCAAAGCTTCAATGTCATTAGAGCAAGTGAAAGGTAAATATTAAGGGTTACATTACCTATTTCATCAACAAGTCCAAAGTCAAACCTGTACAGGTGCAGCTTTTCATTGAGGTTTCTGACTATAACTGCTACAAACATTGCACCTACATATGTTGGGAATCCCATGTTGATAATATTTCCAATCCATCCAGCAATAATAGTACCAAAGGCCATACAAATGAAAATTACAGATACATTCTTCATGATATCAAGTGAGCTAAGTTTTTCACCGGTCGCTACGTTGATATCTGTAACTGACGAATCAAATGCAGAATCCTCTTCAGGCTTCAGATTATGCTTCTCAATAAGTCTTCTACCAAGTGGCCCGCCTATTAGTACAGCAGAAATAAGACCGAAGGTTGCTGCCGCCGCACCAACAAGTGGTGCGATTTCATACCCCATTTCACCAAAGGTGGTACCATATGAAAGAGCTGCTCCGTGCCCACCTATCATTGAAATCGCACTTGATAGAAGTGCATATGGAGCCTCAAGTCCCAAAACCTTGGAAAGTCCTATTCCCAAAGTATTTTGAAGTATAGAAACAAAGCCGGCAATCAGCCAATATACAATAAGTAATTTCCCACCCTTTACGAGAAGCTTGTAGCTGGCACCTAGTCCAACAGTTGTAAAAAAGGCAAGCATAAATGTGTTCTGGAATATGTTGTCAAAGCTAAATGCAAATGCTCCTGTCAGATGACCTATCCAAGTGATAAACATAAATATGAATCCCCCAATAACCGGTGCAGGGATACAATACTTGTCCAGAAGAGTAACCTTGTTCTTCACAAAATAACCCAAAAGCAATAATGATGCAGCAAGAGCCAATGTGACTGCAGAATTTACATTAATCATTGAAATACCATCAATAATTTCAAAGTTCATGACATCCTCCTAGTTTTAAGTTTAATTTAAGTATGTATTCGTACTGAAATTTAACTTCTACCCTCCTCGTTCAAATTTACAAAATATTAAATGATTTCAATCTTATTCAAATGCAAGAGCCATGCCAACTTATTGGTTTAAGATAGGATGTCTAAATTGCTGATTTTCTAGTAGGAGAACATAAAGCAGACTACATTTTGTGCATAAAACAACCCTGCAATTTTTGCAGGGCGCAAAATTTGCAGGGTTGTTTTTAAAGATTGTACTCCTTTATTTTATATCTTAAAGTTCTTTCTCCGATTCCTAGGCTGTCGGCGGTCCATTTTCTGTTTCCATTATTGTTCTCAAGGGCAAATTCAATCACCTTCTTCTCAATCTCCTTCATGCTCTCACCCTTGTATATTCTTAGGAATTCATCATCTGCCTTTTCTGTCCGAAAAAGTGGTTTCTGCGGGCTTATATGCAATGAGTCCGAATCAATGTAGTCTGAGATGCTTAACAGAACCGCCCTCTGGATTATGTTCTCAAGCTCTCTGATGTTACCCTGGAAGCTGTAGTTGCTGAGAATTTCAAAGGCGTCATCAGTAATTCCATTTACTTTCTTGTCAAAAGAGATATTGTACTTGTCAATGAAATACGGCACCAGGTACCTAAGATCATCAATCCGTTCCCTTAAAAGAGGGGTGACTATGTTTATTACATTGATTCTATAGTAAAGGTCCTCACGGAAGTTTCCGGCTTCAACCTCTTTTTTGAGATTCCTGTTTGTTATGCATATTATGCGTACATCCACCTGATAGCTACTTGCATCACCGATTGGCCTAACCTCCTTGTCCTGCAGAAACCTCAACAGCTTCGACTGCAGCCTCAGATCCATTTCACCAATCTCATCCAGAATCAGGGTTCCCTTGTCCGCTCTTCTTATTACTCCCATCTCATCCTTCTGGGCACCTGTAAATGACCCTTTCTTATATCCAAACATCTCGCTTTCCAACAGTTCCCCAGGCATGGCAGCACAATTTATGGCAACATACGGTTTGTCTGCACGGTTGCTGGTTCCGTGGATTTTCTGTGCAATCAATTCCTTGCCCGTACCGCTTTCACCTGTTATGAGAATTGTTGCGTTGGTATCCTTCACCCTGTCTATAATCTCGTTGATTTCCCTTATCCTAACGGAATTACCTATGATGTCCTTTCTGATATGACCCTGAAGGCTATTGATCTTCTTCATCATATCCAACTTTTCATTGGCTGTATTAAGTAGAAGCTTAAGTTGTTCATTGTCAATGGGCTTGGTGATAAAGTAATAGGCTCCCGCCTTGATGGCTTTAATGGAGTTTTCAAGGGTTGAATAGGCAGTCATGATTATGATTATGGCCTTTGGATCAATTTCAAGAAATTTGCTCATTAGGTCAATACCATTTTCATCCCTAAGCCTTAGGTCCAAAAGAACCAAACTGATTTCCTCGTTCCTTAATATATCTAGCGCATCCTTTGAATTTTCACTTGTATATACCTGAAATTCATCCTCCAGCAGAAACCTTAGGGATCTAAGAATTTTAGGCTCATCATCCACAATCATAAGTTTATTCATAAATGGTCTCACCCCTTTTCACCCTTACTCTAACATACATTCCCTTGTTTTCTCCTCCGCTTTCAGCAAAAATGCTTCCACCGTTGTCGTCTATTATCTGCTTTACCACAAACATTCCCACTCCATTCCCATATTCCTTTGTTGTGTAGAAGGGCTCGAAGATATACTGAAGCTTATCCTGATTCATTCCATATCCGTTATCCCTAAAGTAAATTTCAATGAAATCTCCATCCTCAAATGCTGATATTTCTATCAAAGGCTCCTCCGCATCCCTAACGGCATCATTACTGTTTAGGAGGATGTTAATTATTACCTGCTTAAATTGTGCCATGTCAAATTTTATAAACAATGACCTTTCAATATCCACTTCAATCCTTATATTGCTTATATGAAACTTAACAAGCTTGATGGAGCCCATGATCTCATCGTACAGATTTATATCTGAAATAACCGGTCTCCTGGGTGAAGTGTATTCCATAAACTCCTTGATCAAACCGTCTATCCTGTCGATCTCAACGGGAATATCCTCAGATGCTGCGAGCATAAACTCCCTGTTGTCCAGCTTGTCCCGAATCTGGTTTGTATATATCTTGATTGAGGTCAAAGGATTTCTTATCTCATGGGCAATTGATGAAATTATCTGGTTCATAAACTGCAATTTATCGTAGTGTCTCAGCTCATACATCAGAGCCCTCTGCTCCTCTGTCTTTGCATGGATAACCTTTTTGAGCTTGTCATTTGCGCTTTTGATTATTAATATCAGCACAATCAAGGCACCAATCAATCCAAGGGTCATTTTCCAAAGAAACTCATAATTTGTCTTGGTGTTCTTGATAGGCGTCCCGAACCACTTCCTGTATAGTGAGTCATACATGCCATTTTCCTGGATTTCTATAATGCCTTCATTTAACTTCTTCATAAGTTCCGTGTTGTTCCTATGTACCGCAATTGAGTACTTCTGCTCGTTGATCGAATCCCCGACAATCTTTACAAGCTCAATTGAATTCTTCTCCTTGCAAAGGTAATTCACAGTCAGTGTATTTCCAACCAACGCATCCACCTCCCCACTTAACAGGCTGTCCAGGGCTTTTCCCAGGGTTTCGTATTCAATTATTTTTGCATCCCTTATACCACTTATCTCCTCCAGAACCGTGTCCTCCTTGTTAAGTGCAACAAGTTTTCCAGCAAGGTCATTTTCGTTCCTTATATCAGTATTCTCATCCAGAACAAATATGGACTGGGAGTTCATCAGCAGGGACTCGGAAAATAAGAATTTGTTCCTTCTTTCATCAGATTCCTTCATCCCCTGAATAATATCCGCCTTTCCCTGGTGCACTGAAACATATGCATCCTCCCATTTCATAGGCATGAACTCAAATTCCATTCCTGTGACTAAGGCTATTGCCTTTAGGAGATCTACATTGAAACCTTTGAAATTCCCCTCATCATCAACGTATTCATAGGGTGGGAAATCACTGTCACCAGCAACTCTGTAGACCTGTGCCAAACCATAAGATGGTTGGATAAAAATTAATCCCAATGCTATACATAAAATTAGTATCACTTTCTTCATAAGAGTCTCCCTGTTAAGATAATATATTTAACATCTCTATAAATTCCAGACCTTTGTATTATAGCATCTTTTAGTTGATATGTGGAAATTAGAGTGCCAAAAAAAGCAGACCATACTCCAGGTCTGCTGATTTTGCATATTCAAATGTGAGTATCTCTTTCTATTTACTTCCGTAAATATCCCTTACCAGTTCATCCAGTTGTCCCAACTCCTCAAGGATCTCTTTATCAGGCTTTCCAGTTTCCATATCAATTCTTGCAGCTTCAAAGAAATTCCTGCTAAGTTTCTCCTCATCCACAGTTATTCCTTCCAGAGGTCCTGCAGTCTGTGGAGGATCTCCAACAGCTCTATTTGTCATTGTAAAGTCAGATGGCTTGAGTCCTTCCCTCAGGTTGAACGCATGTCTCAACAAATAGATTCTCCACCCAGTCTCATGTACTTTTTTCTCGTCATACTCAATCCCTGTTATGGCAGTCAAAAATTCATTCTGTGCTTCAGGAGGAGCAGCATACGCATTAAACACGCATAAGCTACTGGCATTCATAACCTCGGTGTTTGTTGTAAACCCCAAGTCAGTCTGCCCTGTATCCTCATAGTTATACTTGCTGGGGTCAGTACTCATCATCTGGATGAGTCCAAGACCTCCCTTTACGTGCCTTCCTGGAGTTGGGTCATATTTGTAGGTTCTTGCAAGCCCCGGTGCATACTTGGGATCATGCATGGGCAGCTCTATCCCTGATGCAGTCTGAAGGAGCTCCTCTCCTTTTCCCCAGTGCTTGGCAGCATAGGCTGAACCATTTGCAAGGACCGCTCCGCAACCTTCACCATCTGCCATTTTCTGAAGCAGCTCTACCATTGCTTCGCCGTTGCCCCATGTAAGGTCTATTCCATCAAGCTCTTCCTTACTTAAGACTCCGTTGTTATAGCATTCCATTGCCCAGGCAACTGTCATTCCAGCTGAAATTGTGTCAAATCCATATCTGTTGCAGATCTCATTGCATTTGAGTATGGCATCGGCTTCACCACATAGGCATGTACTTCCGAATGCAGCTGTTGTCTCGTACTCAGGCCGCTCAGTATTCTCCATTGGCCATCTTCCTTCATTCACGGTGTATTCTGCACCGCATCCCAATGGACATGCTGAACAATTATATTTTTTGGTCTTATACTTGTCTATTGTGGTTGCAGTTACCTTCTCGGCATTTTCTTCACCGAAGTCCACAATGCCAACACCACCCCAGTTTTTAACCGGTGAATCTCCGCTGAGTGCAGATGCGGCTGTCCCAACGCCTGTACCAAAGGTACCAAAGGCTTGTGCCATGTCACTGGTCTTCATGAAATCCCCGATTTTCTTGTTGATCTCAAGAACCTTTTCGGGGTTGGCTACAGGTATTTCGCCTGTTCCCCTAACGGCGATGGCCTTGAGTTTCTTGGAACCCATTACCGCTCCTCCACCGCCTCTACCTGGAGCACGATGGCCATCATTGATTGGACAAGAAATAAGTGCCAGTTTTTCTCCAGGTGGTCCTATTGCTGTTACTCTGACCCTAGGCTCGCCAGTCTCTTTCTTGAGTGCCTCCCAGACCTCCTTTGAATCCATTCCCCAAAGACCTGAAGCATCCCTTATTTCAACCTTGCCATCCTTGATGTAGAGGTAGACTGGCTTTTCACTTGCACCACTTATAAAGAGGGCATCATAGCCTGCCTTCTTGAGCTCCGGCCCAAAGTAGCCCCCGGAGTTTGCGTCATTCCATCCGCCAGTCACAGGAGACTTATGTACAATTGTGTATCTTCCTCCGAAGAAGGCCTTTGTTGCGCTTGTTGGTCCTGTAATAAAGCCCATTACGTTTTCAGGACCCAACGGATCAACTCCAGCAGGCATCATCTCATAGAGGATTTTAGCCCCAAATCCATAACCTCCTACAAAATACTCAGCCAGTTCCTTTGACAATTCCTTTTCTTCAATGCTGCCATCTGTAAGGTTTACAAATAGCATCTTTCCAGCATAACCGTATAGCATATCCATCCTCCTCTACAATTATCATAATTTTCCAACTTATTTAAATTATACTCCTATTTTTGGATTTCAATTGTTACAAAATCCTCTCAGTGTCTAAGTTTTGTACATAGATCTATATGTGTACAAAACCCTTGGGTTTGTTCAAAGTTATCAATACCATGAACAACCCCAAGGGTTTTAAATTCTTTAATTCTTGCAACTACATTTTATATGTTTCTTTAAGAAAATTAGGAAGGAAATCAGACAGAACATTTGCAATAACCCTTGTGGCACTTTCTGCAGATGGTTTCATCCCCATTCTTATCCAGTCAATTGCCGGACCAGACAGAGTATGTGCCATAAGGTTCACTACGAAGGTGAAGTTGAACTCATCCTCAAGAAGTTCCTTGTACTGATGATTCTCCTCTGCAAATCTACAAAGATAGGACTCCATGTCCTTCCGATTCCAGTTGTACAGAAAATCGGAGAGACTGTTCTGCCCTTCGTACTTAAAGGCATTAATATAGAAATCCTTGTCCTTTTCAATTGCATAAAAAAATGCAACCGTATCCCTGTAGATATCCCTGGGCCATTTTTGCTCGAGATTTACCATTACCTCATTCTTGAATACCCAGGACACAAGATTTTGCTTGTCCCTGAAATGATAGTAGAAGCTATGCCTGCTCATCCCGCAGTTATCAGTTATATCCTTGACGCTTACATTCTCAAGTGGAGTTTTGGCAACTAATTCCTTAACAGATTGAGCTAAAACCTTCTTTGTCATGTCAGCCTTCATAAACTCACCTACCCGACTTATGAATAAATCCTTTATCCATCTTCATTTAGTTCTGAAAATCGCTTGGCTACTTATTATTCCACCTAAATATTATCACATAAAACTAAGTCAGGGTACCATAATATGGCTACCCGCCCTAATAAAAATCAATGTTATTCAACTCTCCAGGTTTATCTTCTAAGAGATTGAGGCCTTGTATATCTCTGTAATTGAATTTACTAGCATATCGTTGAATTCCTTCTCACTCTGGTCAACACTTAGACCTTCCACCAGGGCTCTTGAAAAGCTTGCAATCAGGCCTGAGTTATTGTACAGGAGTCTTACAGCTTCCTCCCTGCTATAACCACCTGACAATGCAACTACACGCATGACCTTTGGATGTTCAATCAGTTCTTTATAGAAACCATCCACACTAGGCAGTGAAAGCTTTAGCATAACCTCTTGTCCCTCAGAAAGACTATCCAAGTGTTCCAGGATTTCTTTCTTTAGTATCTCTTCAGATTCCCTTTTATCTGAACTGTTGATGTCCACTTCCGGTTCAATAATCGGAACCAGTCCCTTTGCCATTATTTGATTTCCAATTTCAAATTGCTGCTGAACGATTCTTTTAATGGATTCTGGATTGGCCTTTTTTATCACCGATCTCATCTTGGTGCCAAAAATGTTTTTCTCCACAGCTCGATCCAACAGCTCTCGCAGCTCTGGAATTGGCTTCATAAGCTGTACTCCATCCTCTTCATCCGCCAGTCCCTTATCAACCTTAAGAATTGGAACTATTCCCTTTTTCTCCCATAAATAATCCCCCGTAAACAAGCCCTCCACCTTACGGTCCATTGTCTGTTCAAAAAGAATGGCTGCCAATATATATTCTGAGTTGAAGCCTGGACTTGTCATAATCCTGGTTCTCATTTCATGAACCAGATCAAACATCTCTTCATCACTGCTATACTTGTCTTCAGTCACCCCATAGCCCAGCAAGGCCTTTGGAGTGCTTCCACCACTCTGGTCCAGTGCAGCTACAAAACCTTTTCCTTTCTTCATTACATCTCTTTGATTTTCATTCATAATATACCTCCCAAGTATCAGTATTCCAGTCTTATTTATCTGTTGTCACTTTTTTTATACCCGTAATGTACAAAAGTACTCCTTCTAAAGATACTGGTGGATGATTCCCAATAATTGAAGATCAAAATTCAAGCCATGAAAAATGCTCCGTATGAAAATCAGACTTTCTGAATTGATTCCTCGTAATCTTTAAGATTCCTCTTCAATAGGTTCGGCGTATCCAAGCCGTATGGACAATTATCGGAACAATGACGGCATTCTATGCATTCTTCAATTTTTTTCATCTTTCTTTGCCAATCCTCACTAAAAAATACTTTGGTTGGTGCTCTTCTGATCATAAGAGACATTCTCGCTGCATTGGTAATATCAATATCAGCTGGGCATGGCAAGCAGTAGCCACAGCCTCTGCAAAAATCACCAGAAAGAATCTTCTTGTCATACTCAATCAGTTCAAGCATCTCAACTGTCATTTCAGGAGGATTGGTTGTGTAGCCCAGGAATTCATCCAGCTCTTCCAGCTTCTGCACTCCCCAAATAGGTAATACATTATCAAATAATGATTGATGTGCATAAGCTGCCCTTGAATTGTTGATTAATCCACCAGCCAGTGATTTCATTGCAATGAAGCCAACTTCTCTTTCCTTGCACATCCTAACAAGACTTAGCTCCTCCTCTGTTGCCAAGTAGCTGAACGGGAATTGTATGGTCTCATATAAACCAGATTCCACAACTTCCAGTGCAATTTTCATCCTGTGATTAGTGATCCCAATATGCTTGATAAACCCATTCTTCTTGGCCTCTAGCATAGCTTCATATAGTCCTGTCCCATCCTTGGGCTTTGGGCAAAAGGATGGGTTGTGAAACTGATATATGTCTATGTAATCAGTCTTCATTGCTTTAAGGGATTCTCTCAAGTCAATCCAAAACTCATCTGCATTTTTAGATTTGGTTTTTGTTGCAATATGCATTTTATCCCTCACATGGGACAATGTCATTCCAATTTTCTCTTCGCTATCACTGTATGCACGAGAAGTATCGAAAAAATTTATGCCTCCTTCATATGCATGCAACAATATTTCCTTGGCATCCTCGCCGGAAATCCTTTGTATAGGCAAAGCTCCAAAACCATTCTTATTTGCAATAATACCAGTTTTTCCAACTTTTACTGTCAACATGTTACCCTCCCAAGTTATAAAGTGTTGATTCCAGCTCCAATCAACACTTTATAACTATATTGTAATGTTTTTCATCAAATATTGTAAGCTTAATGTGCCAACTACTCCAAGCATAAGAAAAAACGAAAGTTAATTCCATTAATTATTAATGTTCAAAAAAACAAGCAGACCAAGTTTTAGCCCGCTTGCTATTAATGCTACCCCTAATTTTTCTTACAGTTCAATTCTCTTGAAATCCTCAACCTGCTCCTTGATCGCAACCTCAGTTGGCAGCCTCTCAATACTTGAAGCTCCAAAGAATCCGGACACTCCCTCTGTTCTATCCAGAATGTATTTTGCATCTTCTGGCATTGCAATTGGTCCACCATGGCAAAGGACAATGACTCCTGGGTTCACATACTTTCCTGCATCACAGATTTCCTGTACCCTAACAACTGACTCGTCAAGGGTAAGTGCAGTCTGGGCACCGATAGACCCCTTTGTTGTTAGCCCCATATGAGCTACTATTATATCTGCACCAGCCTCCACCATCTTCTTGGCCTGCTCAGTGTCAAACACATATGGAGCAGTAAGCATCTCAAGCTCATGTGCCTTTCTTATCATCTCAACCTCAAGGTCATAGCCCATCCCAGTCTCCTCGAGATTCTGTCTGAAAACCCCGTCAATCAGTCCAACAGTTGGGAAGTTCTGAACGCCTGCAAAGCCCTGAGCCTTCAATTGCTCCAGGAACTTGTCCATGACTCTGAAGGGGTCTGTTCCGCAGACGCCAGCAAGAACTGGAGTATCCTTTACAATCGGCAACACTTCACTGCCCATGTCAACAACAATCTGGTTAGCATCTCCATATGGAAGCAGTCCGGCAAGGGATCCTCGTCCAGCCATTCTGTACCTTCCTGAGTTGTATATGATAATTAGGTCAACTCCTCCCTTTTCAGCGCTCTTTGCAGAAATTCCAGTCCCAGCGCCTGCCCCGATTATCGCCTTTCCACTTTCAACCTGCTCTCTAAGCCTTCTAAGTACCTCGTGTCTATCCATCAATTATCACCCCTCAATTAATTCCACTAGCTTCCTGGCAGCTGACAAGGCAAAATCCTCGTCATTTATGTTGTTGTCCATTTCAATCAACTCGACCCTTGATCTGTCGATATTCTTCCTTAAAACATCAAAGAGCATCTGGTCCTCCGCTGGTCCATAGAACGGCTGACCCTCTGCATCAATCATGGAGACTCCCTTAAGAGGAAGCATCAGTGCCGTTGGACCCTCGGTCATGTTAAGCTTCTCAGATATTATCTCACCCAGCTGCCCGTTCTCCTCAACTGTTGTTCTCATAAGGGTAACGGTTGGGTTGTGCTTATACAGATTCCTGTCCTTAAATTCCCTAGGGACAGTATCAATAGGTCCGTAGTTTACCATGTCAAGTGCACCCACTGAAACCACCTGTGGAACCTTTGCCTTTCCGGCAGCCTCAAGTCTGTTTGGGCCTGCGGCAAGAACTCCTCCAACCAGCTCATCACACCACTCGGTTGTGGTAAGGTCTAGAACACCTACAAAGTATCCTTCCTCTATCAGCCTTTCCATGGTCTTGCCCCCGGTTCCTGTGGCATGGAACACAAGAACCTCATAACCCTTCTCCTCCAAGTACTCCCTGGCCATGTTGACACAAGGGGTGGTCACTCCAAACATGGTAGCGGCAATAAGAGGTTTCTTGGTCAATGACTTCTCCTCGTGCTCCAGATTAACCATCCCTGCAACTGCAAGGGCAGCGTTTGTAAATATCCTTGTGGATATTGAATTAAGGCCTGATACGTCAACTATGGAGGGAACCATCATAATGTCACTTGTCCCAACATACTGGGATACGTTCCCTGAAGCCACTGTTGAAACCATAACCTTTGGAACTCCAACAGGAAGGGCCCTCATACCAGGTGTTACAAGGGAAGTACCTCCTGTACCACCAAGGGAGATTATCCCATCAAACCTTCCCTCGGAATATAGCCTTGGAATGGCCTTTTCCATGGCCCTTGACATGACCTCTGTCCCCAGTGCCCGGTCCTTCTTTCCTGCAATCTCAACAAGGTTCTCACCTATATCAGCGGCAATGTCAATGCTCTTTACATCTGTGTGAATTTCTGGCTTGAACACCCCGCAGTTGATTGTAAGGGTATTTAGTCCAACACCCTCAAGTACCTCCTTCACAAAGGTTAGCTCCTTCGCCTTGCTGTCATATGTACCTGCAATGGCAACGGTTTTCATCAGCACCACTCTCCTTATCACATTATTACAGTAACCTAAAAAATACTCGCCATTACTCATATACCAATAAATGTGTAAAACAAAACCTCTTACCCAAAATATTTTCATTGTTTCAAGATTTAATTGACGGATGTAATGGAACTTTAATAATATTTCCATTCTACTCGGGTAAGTTATCAATAAGAGCGTTATATGGAATTGAAAGGAGAGATAAAAGTGGTTATTAGAGGAAATTTAGCAAGCAAAATTACTCTAGCTATTGTCGTTATAGCCATGACATTTAGTCCGCTAACCGTACTTGCAGATAACCATATTGAAGAATTGGAACTTCAAGATCTACTCCCTCAGTACAACAACTTTGAGTGGACCTACCATGGAAGTGTGGAATATGGACACGATATGCAAATAAGCAGTATGATGATAAATGAAATGTCCACCAACTATGCAATTGAGGGTTCTGTTCATGACATGTCAGGAGGAGAATCGGATATGGACTATAGCCTAAACCTAGATTACTCGGTTCGTTCTGATGTTATCATCCAGACAAAGTCAGAAGAAGTGATGCTGGATTCAGAATACGATGAGATTGAGCTTATAAGGACACCCCTTAAGGAAGGTACATCCTGGTCTCAGGAAGTGGAAAATTCAGAAGGAGCTACAACACTGGAGTCCAGAATCACAGATGTTGAGAATACAGATGAAGGCTGGATCTTTAAAGTAAGGTATGAGGACATTAACAGTGACTACTATGAGGAAAGAAAAATCCAGGAAGGTGTTGGAGCCATCTCCTTTGAAAAGCTAATGTTCTTTGAGGAAGATTCCTATCCCATGGGATATTCACTTTATGAAGCAGCTTCAGGTGTTGAATTGGATATAGACTTTTCTGATGTTTCAGGTGATGAATGGTATGTAGACCATGTAGCCAAGCTGGTCACTCTGGCACTTATCGAAGGTTATCCAGATGGAACATTCAGACCTGATGGCCAGATCACAGTTGCAGAATTCATTAAAGTAGCGGTTGAATCCCTTAGTTACTATCAGGAGGGAACATCAAGTGTATGGTTTGAACCTTATGTTTCCAAGGCCCTTGAACTTGGACTGATTGAAGAAGGCGAGTTTGAGGATTACAACCGTCCGATAACACGACAGGAAATGACAAAAATCATTATCAAGGCAACTGGTGAAGAGCCTCAAAGTGGTCAGCTGAGCTTTGCAGATAGTTCTGAGGTTGAAGCCGAGTTTGCACCATATATCTACACAGCAGTTGAACTCGGCATAATAAAGGGCTATCCATCAGACAACACCTTTAGACCAGATAGGACAAGCACAAGGGCAGAGGCATCCAAGCTGTTTGTAATATTGGTTGAGGAACTGATCAATATGGAACCATTTACAGCAGAAGAAGCCCTTATATTGGAGGTAGAGTTTGAGAATAGACTCTATCATTAAACAGAGGCTGACAGCTGGGTTGTTAGAGATTTTGACACCAAGGAGGACCTGATTGAATATATCTCTGAAATCGCTGACCGTAGCCTTGTGGAAGAATATGTAGACACCTACTATGATTATATGGACGGAGAACTTGTAATCCCACCAAAGGATGGAATCACTCGAATCATCGAAGATCGGGAATACATTCTTGAAATGATCCATCCGAGAAAGCATCAGCTGACCCAGGAGACAACCACCGAGATGGTCGGTCATTACACCCTCACCATAACCTACAGTTATGAGAACCAAAATTGGGTCATTGAAGACCGTCATCTGGAGGTTCATGAAATAGGGTAATTAAAAAAACTTAATCATTCACATTGTAGTTAGGATTGATTGAATATACCTCTCCTGGGTATGCATTGTATAAGTATAGAAAATATTTAAAGGAGGATTTAGATAAACATCCAATATAAAGTAAAGACCGGAAAAAGTTATGAAGAAGTATTGGAAGCATTAAAGAAAAGTCTAAAGGAAAGAAGCTTTGGATTGTTATGGGAAATGGATTTCGAGGAGACATTAAAAAGCAAAGGACTGGATTTCCAGGGAAATTTTAAGGTTCTTGAGGTATGCAACCCCAAGCAGGCCAAGGATATTCTGGAAACCAATATGGAAGCGGGTCTGTTCCTCCCTTGCAAGATGGCGGTATATGAGGATAAGGGAACAGTCTTTCTGGGTCTTCTAAGACCAACTGAACTAATGAAGGCCTTTGATGATGGCAAACTATCTGAGATTGCATCTAATATCGAAAAAGACTTGATGGCAGCCATGGAGGATGCCAAGTAAGGTAGAGTAAAATTAAATGAGATCATTTGTACAGTATATCAAAGGCTACCAGGATCTTTTTCCTGGTAGCCTTTGGTTATGTCTTTTTAAATGACCTCTGTAACTATTGTCTCTCAGACTCTATAGCCCAAATAAATCATTCACATCTTCAGTATCAATTTCCCTTTTGCTCCTTTTGCCCGCATTTTTAAGCATGTTATCTAATTTTCGCTCCATAGACTTTTTCACTAGTTCCTGCCCATCGATGTCCCTTAGCTCAAAGAAAAGCATAGGGTCAGCATCCAGTCTGGATCCTATTCCATAAAGAACTGCTGCCACGTGTTTACACATAACTGCCCAGTCCGGGCAACTGCAGCCAAAACGAATTTCACCAGGTGAAGGAAAGAGTCCATACTTCTTTTCAGTAAAGAGAACCTCAAGTTCCTTGGGAAATTTACCATCGACCAGCTGTTCAAGGGTTTCAATCCTATTGTTGCATATTTCCGTAACCCGGTCCCATTTTTCGCTGCTCAAGGTATCAATCTCGATTCTAACTGAGTACTGCTTTGAGCCGCTTCCTTGCACCAGAGCCAGAACTGAACCTTTCGATATCCTAAGGTCCAGCACAGCATTGTTTCTGACATAGCTTCTTCCTCTTTCAATCCTGTTGCTGTAGTCCGCATAACTTTCCAGGTTTTGGTTCCATGCCTTACCCCACCAGTTTCTGGCAAGAGTCCTTCCCTCAATTATCACAGGCTCGATATCTGGATTCTTCTTTCGCAGCTTCTCCAGTGCCTTCTTAGCTCTAGCCTTCTTCTCAGCTACCGAGGGCTGTTTAGGATAATCGTTCCGACTCATTTCACATCACCACCCAACAAAAATAGCTCCATAAGCTGATCATTGTCAAACTCTGTAATCCACTGTTCTCCACTGGAGCTTAGAATGTCACCTGCAATCCTTTGCTTCTCCGCTATCATTGCATCTATCTTCTCCTCAACTGTTCCCCTTGTTACAAACTTGTGTACCATGACATTCTTATTTTGACCGATGCGGAATGCCCTGTCTGTGGCCTGATTCTCAACAGCCGGATTCCACCATCTGTCAAAATGAATCACATGATTGGCAGCTGTAAGGTTAAGTCCAACTCCTCCTGCTTTAAGTGAAAGAACCATATACGGAACGTAATGTTCTCCATTGAACTTCTCAACCATTTCCTTCCTTTTTTTTACAGGTGTGCCCCCATGCAGCACCAGGCCCTCCCTCTGGAATATTCCCTCAAGAAAGTCTGAAATCGGGTCGGTCATCTCCTTGAACTGGGTGAAGACAATGACCCTCTCCCTTTTTTCGTGGATAGTTTCACATATTTCTCCAAGTAGTTCAAACTTTCCGCTATTCTCAGGCTTGAACTCCTCTCTACCCAGATACTGATCCGGATGATTGCAGATCTGCTTGAATTTCACGATGCTGGACAGTATAAGTCCTTTCCTTTCAATCCCTTCAGAGGATTCAAGAGTTGATGCTATCTTGTCAACCAGCTGCCTGTAAAGAGCCACCTGCTTTTTGGACAGGGCGGAGTACTCGTTTATCTCCAACTTGTCAGGAAGGTCAGAGATGATACTCTTGTCTGTCTTCAATCGTCTAAGGATGAAGGGCTGAATCATCTTCCTCAGTTTTGCATAGCCTCTTCCATCTTCAGCAAGCTCCTTTGCGAATGTTGTAAACTCTTTCGAAGACCCCAGCAGCCCCTGATTAAGAAAATCAAATAGAGACCACAGGTCCCCCAAGCGGTTTTCAATAGGTGTACCTGTCATTGCAATCTTAACACTTGCGGATATCTCCTTTACAGACCTTGTCTGCTTTGTTCTGGGATTCTTTATTGCCTGAGCCTCATCCAGAATCAGGTAATCCCAGTTCCTTTCTCTGATATCATCCATCCTGGATACCATCCCATAGGTTGTTATATACAGAAATGTGCTATCATTTTGGTCCATATCCATTGAAATGGCTCCCGCGCTTTTGTGTAGGATCTTATACTTCAAGTCAGGTGCAAATTTCTCGATTTCATTCTGCCAGTTTCCAATCAGGGAAGCTGGGATTACAAGCAACCCCTTTCCTCCGTGGTTGACTCTGGAGTACTCCAGAAAAGCTATAACCTGTACAGTCTTGCCAAGTCCCATATCATCTGCAAGGCAGGCACCAAATCCGAATTGTGACATCTGGTGCAGCCACTGGTATCCTTTCTGCTG
>Ga0334893_1001772_pt1 | contig 18621 bp, 13 predicted proteins | sample GraSluR3_MG_5_FD_207218 | JGI IMG/M metagenome (GOLD analysis project Ga0334893, IMG submission 207218) | Sludge microbial communities from methane-producing bioreactor in Wageningen University, Netherlands - Granular Sludge_09_05-R3 | ecosystem: Engineered > Bioreactor > Anaerobic >...
TTTTCCTGCGCACGCGCATTACCCGAGGCACATTCGTTTATAATATTTTTCAAATCTTCCAAACCAGGGCTGCAAATGTTTCTTCAAAAGTAAGGATTAATTCTGCTTTGCTTTTAGAAATTTATCCCTAACTTGCATCACATTGCTTTGCTGCATTTTTTTTTCTGCTGCGAAAACATGGGATAGACGCAGGGAGTTGGAAAAGGGTTGCGTTGGATTTATAATATTTTTAAGGAATTTCAACTTTAGTGCCGTTTAGCTAATGCTGTCAAGTCAAAAGACGTTGACAGGTTGGGTAGCGCAGACTTGTCAGCGTGCATAGCTCCTGACAACGTCGAAGGAATACGAAGTACAATATTTACCAGACAAAAAAAATAATTTTAGTTTTTACAATCGTTGACGCAACCTTTTTGAATCAGGCACCATCTTTGATAATGTATGCGTGGCAAAAACGAAAAAATTGCGTTATGAAAACAAAATCAGTTATAATCTTATTAACGGTATTTCTGTTTGCCGGGTGTAATCTTCCCGGAAACACATCTGATGAAGAATTAAACGTTACTGAAAAAACCGTCCGGCTTATTGAAGCAGAGAATATTTTTGGTTTTGAACTCTACCAAAATGTTTTTACTTCGGAAACCGAATACGAAAACATCATGGTTTCGCCCCTGAGTGTGAGTTTAGCGCTGGCCATGACCTACAACGGCGCCAACGGGGAAACCAAAACCGCCATGGAAAAAACGCTGAAAGTTTACGGACTTACCCCGGAAGACATCAACACTTCGTACCGCGATTTGGTCAATTCACTGAAATCGCTTGACCCGAAAGTATTGCTGGAAATTGCCAATGCCATTTTTTACCGTGACGATTTCCAGGTTGAAAACGAATTTGTATCCATCAACAAAAATTACTACGATGCCGAAGTTTCAGCTCTCGATTTTGGTTCGCCCAACGCATTAAAAACCATTAACGATTGGGTGGCCAATAAAACCCACGACAAAATTGACAAAATACTGGATAACATATCGAACGACCACATTATGTTTCTTATCAATGCCATTTATTTTAAAGGTATCTGGCAATCGGAATTCGAAAAGAAAAATACAGCGGAAAAGGATTTTTATCTTGAAAACGGGTCCACAGTGAAAACCAATTTTATGCAGCAGGAAAATTCGGTTTTGTATTCTTCCAACGAAATTTTTCAGGCCGTGCAACTGCCCTACGGACAGGGAAACTATACCATGAATATTTTTCTTCCGCAGGCCGGTAAATCATTGCAGGACATTACGGAAAACCTCAATAAAGAAAACTGGAAAAACTGGAATAAAAATTTTGTGGAAACGAATGTGGATATTGAATTGCCAAAATTCAAATTTGAATATGAACTCACAATGAACCAGGTGCTTACAGACATGGGAATGGGCATTGCATTTACCCGTGGTGTTGCCGATTTCACCGGAATTAACCGGGGAGGTAACCTGAACATCGATTACGTAAAACATAAATCGTTTATAGAAGTAAATGAAGAAGGAACCGAGGCTGCAGCCGTAACAGTTGTAGCCATTGAATTTACCTCAGTCGGAGGAACTACGAAGGTACCGTTTTATGTGAACCGTCCGTTTCTTTTTGCCATTACCGAAAAAAGCACCGGCGCTGTGCTGTTTATGGGAACGGTGAGAAATCCGCAGCTGAATTAGCTATTGAGACACAAGACAAAAAAAATGAAAACATAAAATAGTGAGTTATGAAAACAATTATTTTACTGGCGCTGGCATTTGTACTGACTTCCATCAGTTCATGCCAGAAAAACGATGTGATACCCGACGAAAACAAAATCATCAATCTGGATGAAAAATCGGCACAACTGGTTGAGGCTGACAATGCTTTTGGGCTGGAACTTTTTCAGACAATCAGGGAAGAAAGCGACGAGGAAAACCTGATGATTTCGCCCCTGAGTGTTTCGGTGGCGCTGGCTATGGCCTACAATGGAGCTAACGGAGCGACCAAAACAGAAATGGAGAACGTGTTAAAGCTGAACGGGCTGACTGTGGAAGAGATAAACGCTTCGTACAAAATGCTCATTAATGCCTTGCAGTCATTGGATGAGGAAGTGGTTTTTGAAATTGCCAATGCTGTTTTTTATGCCGACGGATTTTCTGTGAAACAAGGATTTCTGGATGTCAACCGCCAGATTTACGATGCTGAAGTGGAAGCGCTCAATTTTCAAGATCCGGCATCTGTTGGTATCATCAATGGTTGGGTGGCAGAAAAAACGCACGATAAAATTGAAAAAATCATTGAGCAGTTGAATCCGCTGGACCGGATGGTATTGCTGAACGCCGTCTATTTTTACGGCACCTGGACGAATGAGTTTGACGAGGAAGGCACGCACAACCTCCCGTTCAATAAAACCGACGGTACAAGTATCGAGGTTCCCATGATGAGCAAGCTGGAGAAACTGCCTTACACTTCCAACAACCTTTTTAAAGCCATAAAAATGCCTTACGGAAACGGACAGTACAACATGGCGGTGTTGCTTCCGGTGGGCGGCAACAATTCGCAGGATATTATAGACGGGTTTTCATCATCGAACTGGAAAAACTGGATGGAAAATTTTGAAATAGCCGACCGGGTTCAAATTACCATGCCGAGGTTTAAATATGCGTTTGAAACCTCGCTGAATCAGGTATTGGAAACTCTTGGAATGGAAAAAGCATTTTTGCCAAACATGGCTGATTTTTCCGGAATTTCGGATGAAGATTTATACATCAGCGAGGCCATTCACAAATCGTATATCGATGTAAACGAAACCGGCACAGAAGCTGCCGCTGTTACCGGACTGGTTTTTGCCACCACAAGTATTGGCAATGAGCCGCCCACCGTTCCGTTTTATGTGGACCGGCCGTTTGTTTACGCCATTACTGAAAACGATACGGGCGCCATCCTTTTTATAGGAGAGGTGAACCACCCGGAATATGATTAAACGACAATTCCAAATCTCCGGATTTTGCTGCAACAGTTAGTTCTGTAGAAGCCGCCTGCTAATTCCCGGGCGGCTTTTTTTTCTTGCAGGAAAATACCAACTTTACCATACTTAAAATTTTGTAAAAATGGCCGTAAACGATATTCTGCTTTTGGGGAATCCACTGTTGTACAAGAAATCTACCCCAGTTGCTTTGGAAGAAATGAACGAACTGCTTCCTCAGGTTCACCTTATGTTTGAAACCATTCTTGATTTTCAAAAAAAATATGGTGTTGGCCGAGCCATGGCAGCGCCTCAAATCGGACTGTTAAAAAGAATTATTTGCCTGAACATGGATAAACCGGTTGCGATGTTCAATCCTGAACTTTCAGATTTAAGTGAAGAACTTTTTGAAATATGGGACGATTGCATGAGTTTTCCAAACCTGCTGGTAAAAGTGAGGCGGCACAAAAGCCTCACCCTTACCTTTTTCGATTTAAACGAAGAAAAGCAGGTTTGGCATCTTCAGGATGATCTGGCTGAACTGATTCAGCACGAATACGATCATTTGGATGGCATTTTGGCAACACAGCGTGCCATCGACAATAAATCATTTCGGTGGAAAAAATAAAAAAACCGGTTGCCGTAAAGCAACCGGTTTTCCTGATTTTAATATGTTCTTTTTAGAAAATGCTGTACGAAAGCCCAATGGCAAAATTCATGGTTGTTTTTGAAAGAGTTTCGTTGTAAGGCCCTACATCGGGGTCGTTGAATGAAACGGTCTGATCCTGGTAAAAGGTATTTGAAAAACCGGCATCGAGGGTAAGGGCATCCATAATTTTCCATTCAATACCGGCGCCGGCAGTAACCGACGGGTTGCTGTAGCTGAAATCGCTCTGGTAACTATCTGCAATGCCCATATCGCCGTATAGTCCGCCCACGCTGAATGCAAAATTATCAAGCACGTTGAATTGCAGCCCCAGGCCAAATTCCATACCATTGCGGTCGATTTCACGTTGTCTGACGACGTCGTGGCTGGCTGCCATATCACGTGTATTCATTCCCCAGTCAACCCCTTTGTTAAAATACATATTATACGAAAACTGAGCTTCCACCAAACCAGCATCGTAGCCAATTCCCACGCCCAAAATGGCAGGCAGGTCGTTGCGCGTTTTTTGTCCGTCGGGGAATAATCCCATATCATCTACTTTAGTGCTGTTTGTAAGATTAAGTATTGTTTTATGCTCATACTTTATGGCAATGTTTAAATTCTCTGCAGGAGAAAAATTAATGCCAATCATGGGTGTGAAACCGGCACCGGTTTGCTCGGTATCCACTTCTTTGTCGCTCATTTTGTTTGCGGTATCATCTAAACCATCAGCGGCACCAGCTAATAAAACAGATGCTCCGTTTGCTTGTTGGGCTTGTCCTTCCAAATTTGTTGCTGCTGTTGAGAAGGTTACCTGTGCCATTTCAGCATTAATTCCCCCAATCTGTTCAGAAGAAAGTCCTATGGATTGTAAGCCCGTCTCAAGCTGAGCTCTTTGACTTGAAGTAATATAGCCAGCGCCCTCTAATTGAGATAAAGTGTATGCACCACCACCTCCTTCAACAACAGTTTGAAGATTTGTTGCAGCACCTCCAAACATGGCTGCATATGTCTCTGCTTGATTTGCTAAATCACCATAGTAATTCGATTTATCGGCAATCACACCAACCTTCTCTTTCATCCATTCCATTGCGTTGACTTTTTGACCTGAAAAATCTAATTCTATATTTCTAATACTTCCTTGATATATATTTTTAGCTGGGAGATACCTCACACCCCCATAAACAGAAAGCATTTCACTTGCACGATAAGTTGCGCCAAGTTGAATTCCCCAGAAAACCGAACTACCGTCAAAATAAAGGTCGGCATCGTAACCATTTGGCAATTCAATATCAACACCTGCCTGCTGCAACCCGGCTAATTGACCCAATCCAGGTGCAATTTTGGTTAATGGTATTTCAAACGAGGGTAACCCGCGGTCGTACACAGCTGAACCGCCTCCTGCATTGGGACCAAAACCCAAAGAAAACGCCCAGTTGTCCATTTTGTAAACGGCAAATGCAGTAGGGAATACCGGTACATTTACCACGCCTTCGTAATACCCGTCATTTAAAAGTGGAAATTTACTGTCAACCGGCTTGGTTTGAAAAATGGTTTGGCTGTAAACGGCAAAATGCCAGCCGTCGTCCATTTTAATTAATCCGGCCGGGTTAAAGTAAACCGCATCGATTCCAGTTGAGGCGTTCCGCGACATCATGCGAATAAATTGCGCACTTTGGTTGGTATTGGTTAACAAACCTCCGGCAAAAGCCAGTTGGGCAAGCATTAAAAATGCTGCAAAAAATGTTAATTTCTTCATTTGGTTAAAATTTTAGAATATGATTCTTTTTGTTTTATCTCCCAATTCATCTCTTTTTTAAGAAATTAATCGATTTGTAGCTGAATTGTCAGGGAGCAAATTTAGAATTAAATATTTTCCGGCAAAACATATTTGCTGATTTTCAGTATATTGTAGAACTTTTGAACAATAAAACCATAAATTCGATTTTGTTCAAAACAAAACAGGCTGCCCGGAAAGTATTATGAAACCTACTTTTCAGGCAGCCTGTACTCTGTTTTAACAGTTATTTTAGATATGAATTACTTCGTCGTATGCGGCAGCGGCGGCTTCCATCACCGCTTCACTCATGGTGGGGTGCGGATGGATGGTTTTTATGAGCTCGTGACCGGTAATTTCAAGTTTTTTTGCCACCACCATTTCGGCAATCATTTCGGTAACGTTTCCGCCAATCATGTGCGCGCCCAGCAATTCGCCGTATTTGGCATCGAAAATCAGTTTCACAAAGCCGTCTTTCTGGCCGGATGCATTCGCCTTTCCGCTGGCAGAGTAGGGAAATTTACCCACTTTAATTTCGTATCCGGCTTCTTTGGCTTTGGCTTCGGTAAGTCCAACCGACGAAACTTCGGGGTTAGTATAGGTGCACCCCGGTATATTGCTGTAATCAATCGGATCCGGATTTTTTCCGGCAATATTTTCCACGCATACAATTCCTTCGGCAGACGCCACGTGCGCCAGCGCCGGTCCTTCCAGAATATCGCCGATTGCATAAACGCCTTCCACGTTGGTGTTGTAAAACTCATCCACTACAACCCGGCCTTTTTCCGTTTTAACACCCAATTCTTCCAACCCAATATTTTCGGTGTTGGGCGTAATTCCAACGGCTGAAAGTACGATATCGGTTTCAACGGTCTCTTCGCCTTTTTTGGTTTTAATGGTCACCTTGCATTTTTTACCCGAGGTGTCCACCTTTTCAACCGTGGAACTGGTCATCACTTTCATTTTTATTTTTTTGAACGAGCGTTCCAGTTGTTTGGCCACTTCTTCGTCTTCGTTGGGAACAAGGGTTGGCATAAACTCAACCAGGGTTACTTTGGTGCCAATGGATTGATAAAAGTAAGCAAACTCGCTTCCAATAGCTCCCGAACCTACCACCACCATGCTTTCCGGCTGTTTGTCCAGGGTCATGGCTTTGCGGTAACCGATAATTTTTTCACCGTCAATTTTCAGGTTGGGCAATTCACGCGCCCGGGCGCCGGTGGCCAGAATGATGTGCTTCGCTTTGTATGTTTTTTTCTTACCCGAATCGTCGGTTACTTCCACCGAGTTTTTTCCGGCCAGTTTACCAAACCCGTTAATGGTTTCAACTTTATTTTTTTTGAAAAGGAACTGAATTCCCTTGCTCATGCCATCGGCCACACTGCGGCTGCGTTTTACCATCGCTGCAAAATCGGGTTTGACTTCGCCATCGATGGTCACGCCGTAATCGGCAGCATGCACAGCATATTCGTAAGCCTGTGCACTTTTCAACAGCGATTTGGTGGGAATACAACCCCAGTTCAGACAAATTCCGCCCAGACTCTCTTTTTCAACTACAGCTACTTTCATTTTTAACTGAGCTGCCCTAATAGCGGCAACATATCCGCCCGGACCGCTTCCTATTACCAATACATCGTAATCCATAATCTTATTTTTTGTGTTGATTTTAATTTATTACAACAGGTTCAACCCTGAAATGTTTTTTTTAACCATTTCCCAAATTTAATGAAACTTTCATTTCAAACCCGAATAGAATTCCAATAACTTTCCGGCAGCCACAAAAGAGCTTATCTCGCTGTTCAGCACCCGCTGTTCAAATTCTTTAATTATTTTCTTCATTTCGGGATGGTGGTAAAATGACCGTTTCATTTGCTCCTGTATGGTTTCGTGCATCCAGAAAGTGGATTGTGCGTTTCGTCGTTGTGAAAAGTAACCGTTTTCAACCGTCAGCTTCCGGTAATTTTCCACCTGTTGCCATATTTCGGTCACACCGATTTTGCTCAGGGCCGAGCAGGTAAGCACCTGCGGGTCCCAGCTTGAATCCTTTTTCGGGAAAAGATGCAGGGCATTCTGATACTGTCGGCGGGCCATCTGTGCTTTTCCCATATTATTTCCATCGGCTTTGTTAATGGCAATCAGGTCGGCCATTTCCATAATGCCGCGTTTAATACCCTGCAACTCGTCGCCGGCGCCGGCCAGCATCAGCAGCAGAAAAAAGTCAGACATGGAATGCACCGCCGTTTCGCTCTGACCTACCCCTACCGTTTCAATAAAAATATGGTTGAACCCGGCGGCCTCGCACAACACAATGATTTCGCGGGTTTTACGCGCCACACCGCCCAGCGAACCTGCCGATGGGCTTGGCCGGATGTAGGCATTTTTATCGCCCGATAGTTCTTCCATCCGGGTTTTATCGCCCAAAATACTTCCCTTCGACCGTTCGCTGCTGGGGTCGATGGCCAGCACTGCCAGTTTTCCGCCCAGGCTAGTAATGTGCTTGCCGAGGGCTTCTATAAATGTACTTTTTCCCACCCCGGGAACGCCGGTAATTCCAACCCGAATCGATTTCCCGGCATGGGGCAGGCAACGGGCAATTACCTCCTGCGCAATTTGCTGATGCTCCGGTTTTGAACTTTCAACCAGGGTAACTGCCTTGCTCAGCAGGGTGATGTTTCCAGCAAGAATGCCAGCTACATATTCATCAACCGGAAGCAGTTTCCGCTTTTTTTGCAAAAACTTTTGAATGGAATGTTCGTTCACCGGATCAGGTTGTTCAACACCGTTGTTCACCTTTAACCCTTTAAATCCCTGACTGTTTTCAAAATGAGTTTTATGATTTTCCATATTCATTAATTCAACTGGTACATAAAAATTTGGCAAAAAATCCATTATTTTAACAGAAGAATATGTAAATTTCATCCGTTATGGTAATTTTGAGCCCATAGGTAAATTCATCTGCAAAAATATAAATTCAATGGCCGAAAAGGAAATTACATTGCTAAAAGAACAGATTGACCGTCTCGCCGAAGAAAAGTTCGATCTGGAAGCCTGGAAAAACCGGACAGTTATTTTCCTTGAACGTATTTTCGGGAAAGACAGCCCCAGGCTTAAAATGATACAAAACCTGCACTACGACTACTCGAGCTGGAGTTTGCGCGATACTTTTGCCGGTGGCTCAGCCAAAGACAAAGACCCGGTTCGCATTCAGGCCAAAGAAATTCTGGAGGCCACCATTGCAGAGCTCGGGAGCCTTGGACTCCCGCAGGGAAAAAAAGGCAAGGCGAAAGTGAGAGAACTGCTTGAATATGAGCTGACAGGGAAACAGATGAAAGAGATTGATGCACTGCTGCAGGCTGAAGATGCTGATAAAACCGAAAAAATTGCCGCTTTTCTGGAACCGGCAGGACCGGAAACACTCGCGGCTGTTATTGCCAAACTCCTTACTACCTAAAAAACCAATATGCCCGGAAGTGTTAAAATTGCCATTGTTATTCTGAATTATAACGGAGAAAAACTGTTTGACACCTTTTTGCCTTCGGTTATCAGAAACAAGGGAAATGAAACTGAGATTTTTTTAGCCGACAACGGCTCTACCGATAATTCTGTAAATTACCTGAAAGATAATTTTCCGGATGTGAAGATTATTGATCTCAAAAGGAATTATGGTTTTGCCGAAGGATACAACCGGGCATTGCAGCAGGTGGATGCAGATTTTTTTGTTTTGCTGAATTCGGATGTGGAGGTTACCCCGGGCTGGCTGGATCCTGCTATAAAAATGCTGGAGGAAAATGAAAATCTGGCAGCTGTTCAGCCTAAAATTTTGAGCTACGAAAAACCACATCAGTTTGAATATGCCGGTGCTGCCGGTGGTTTTACCGACCTTTTTGGCTACCCGTTTTGTCGCGGACGTATGCTTAACCGTATGGAGCCCGATGTGGGGCAGTACAACCGCTCCTCATCCATTTTCTGGGCCAGTGGGGCCTGCATGTTTATAAAAGCCGGTGCATTTCAAAAAGCGGAGGGGTTTGACGGCGATTTCTGGGCACACATGGAAGAAATAGACTTATGCTGGCGCCTCAAAAACCAGGGGTACCAGGTAGGCTATCAGCCCGAAAGTGTGGTTTTTCACCTGGGAGGCGGCACGTTATCGTACAACAGCCCGAAAAAAGTTTACCTGAATTTCAGGAACAATCTGTTTATGTTGTATAAGAATCTTCCCAAAAACCAGTTTCACCGCATCTTTTTTGCACGTATGATGCTCGACGGCGTGGCTGCTGTAAAATTTATCCTGGGGTTTCATTTCCGGAGTTTTGGGGCTGTAGTAAAAGCGCATATTTCGTTTTACAGAAACCTGGGAAAACTCATCAGAAAAAGAAAAAAGCTGCAGAAATTATCTGTGGTGAAAAATCACCCGGAAATATACCAGGGCAGCATAATGTGGAATTTTTTTATTCGAAAAAAGAGAAAATTTTCGGAACTGAATTTTAATCCTGAAAAATGAACCGGAAACTTATATTCACAGAGAAGATTTACACTTACCAGATTGATTTTGTGGGCCATGTAAACAATATCGTTTACATCCAGTGGCTCGAAAACGGACGTGTAAGGCTGCTGGAAGCCATTGGCATGCCGGCATTCGAACTTGCTGTTTCCGATGGAATTGTACCGGTGTTAACCGAAACTTCAATAAAATACAAAAAGCCTTTTTTTCTGAACAATACCGTAACGGTGGAAGTCTGGATTTCGAAGCTGAACAACGCCTCGGCCATCATGGAATTCCGGTTTTTTAACGAGAAGGGCGAACTGTGTGCCACCGCACAGCAAAAGGGATTGTTTATCGACCGCAAAACCATGCGCCCCACCCGCCTTTCCCCGAAAAACCGCGAAGCATTCGAACGGTTTCTTATTGAATAACCAATTTTACACCAGGGTCCGCCGTCGGTTTCATTAAACGATTACAGCCTTCTTTTCGTCCGGAAAACCTTTCATTAAAAAATAACGGCCTCCATTTTTATTTGAAAAATATAAATTTATGCTTACTTTTAAGCCACTAAAAACCAAAGCATTGATTACACCGGGCAACATAAGACGAAAAAGAAGTTTTTTAAAACACCGGAGAATTCCCTTCAAACTACGGTTTAACAGGGCATCTTTCCATGCAACCATCAAAAACCGGTTTGACGATACTTTTTTCGATGATGGCTAATTTATGTGATTATTTTACTCCAAAATGAAGGAATATATTCACATCCAACATAAAATGATAATTGAAGTATATTCACATATGAACTTATAACAACGTTGAACGAAACCGCCTCTGGCGGTAAGTAACCCTGATGTTCGTTTTTCCGTTGCTCTTTATACACTTAAAATTTAATTACAATGAAAAAAAACATTACGTGAGCGGATGACCCAGGAACTGCGCGTCCGCCATTACAGTGAACGGACAGTTCGGAGTTACATCACTTCCATCTCCCAGCTATCCATCTTTTACAAAACTTCTCCCGACAAAATCACAAGAGACCAGGTAAAAAATTATGCCTATCACCTGATTCATTCAAAAGATGATTTAATCAAGGGAAGTTCCCGTACCCAAAATTCTAATCCGCCATTTGCGTGAGTATTATAAATACTACCGGCCCAGAACCTATCTTTTTGAAGGTATGCCCGGCAATTCTGGCAACGGCAAACATCAAAACAAAACGGCAGCAGGCCATTGCATTAATCGGGAAAACCATCTGGCAGCCCATTCTCGAAGGATTAAACGCTTACGAAGTTTACAGAACACTCCGGGGGAGCGACCCGGCACGCTGCCCAAAATGTAAACAGGGCATCATGGTGAGGTACAGCATGGAGGCTGCTCCCGGGTAGCCGGAAAATGACAGCGTTCTTTGAAGGCAAAACCAGAACCACCTGTCATGATAAAAATGAAACAGGAAAATTATGCTCAAAAAATGAAGAAAATGAGATGCATTTTAATCCCGAACCCTTTGCCGGTCTATAAAAACAAACGATTGGCAACCGCGATGATAACAACAAAATATAAAAGGCACATAGAAATGAAAAGAAACGCCGCTGCCCCTAACCCGGCGGCATCGTCCAACTATATTTTATCCATCATTTTTCTTTAAAATAAACTTATGTATGGCTATAATTTATAATTTTAGCACATTGTTGAATTTTGCATTAACGATGGATAAAATACTATTACGTTACCGCCAAGTGTAGAAAACAGTAACGACAGACATAAATTGAAAAGTAAACCATTGTGAAAGGACAGAAAAACGAAATATTGACAAGACCAGAAAGACGACACTCAAACCGTCCTTATGTTTTTTATTTTTTGCCCAGCACACATTTTGTAAAACAGTTGCCGACCCACAATGGCACATTTGCTTTTGCCCCGACACATAAATCCAACCCTTCGGCAAAATCAAAAGAACCATTTTTTGCCACCGTACTATTAAAATATAACTTATAAATGGAAGGTTCAGCATCACAAGCAGGATTTTATTACCAGAATAATGTTGCAGCATTGAAGATTATTGAATGCTTGTTTTTCAATACAGACATTACTCACATTCGTTTAGAAAATTACGATAAAGGACACCACATTGATGACATTATTGTTTACCGAAACAACAAGATAGAATACAACCAAGTAAAGTGGACAGACGATGGAGAAAATTCTTATACGCTTTATAACTTACTTACTGCTCAGACCCCTAAAAAATCAATATTTCGCCAACTGGCGGAAGGATATATTAGTGTAAAGCAAGCTAACATAGATTTCTCAATCACGCTTTTCACAACCAAACGAGAAAGTTCACATAAGAGACCAAGCGAAGGATTAAAACATGGCTTGACGGAAATAAGAACAAATATTTTTGATCCATTAAAGCAAGCAACTGTACGGTATGACTTATTACCAAACTATTCAACATATCGAGATACAATACATGCAATCAGAACTGAATGTTCTTTAGATGAAGATTCTTTCAATGACTTCATTAAGAAACTTGAATTTAGTTTTAGTCAAGAACCAATTGACCAAATTCAAAATGCAATAAAATTTAAGTTTGGGAGACTTGGTATTGAAGAAAACTTATTTGAAAAACTTCTTGACGGAGTTGTAAACTGGAGTATCACAGGAGAACAAATAACGAAGAGTTTAGTATTAAAACAGCTTGGAATTTCAGATAGGTTTGAGGACAAACTTTCCCATCACTTCAAAGTGGTTGATGAGAAGTTCTATATCCCCAACAACGATTTATTGACCAAACTAAAAACGGCCTTAACAGAATTAAATGGCGGTTACATTTTTATTGAAGGGCTGCCAGGGATTGGCAAATCAACGGCACTCACAAAATTCAAAGAAACTAATCCTGAAATTACTTTAGCCTATTACTGTTTTATCCCTGATGCTAAAAATGATTTTGGGGAATTACGACACAAGTCAAACTATTTTTTAAAGTCGTTGTGTATCTCAATCGAAAATCAATTTCCTGATGTTGATTTACCGAACAAGTATTCAGACAAATTTGAAGAAAAGTTTGCTTCATACATTGACAAATTAGGAACTCTAAAAAAGAAAATAATTTTCATCATTGACGGATTAGACCATGTTCATCGTGATACTTCCCTTAATGAAAACTCTCTTTTAAATCAAATCAAAGGAAATCTTCCTGATGGAATTTTCTTTGTATTGAGTTCTCAATACAGGGCAGTCCTTTCTTCTTCTGTTGCTACTCAAATTGATTCTGAAACCAAGCGACATATTGTTGTTGCTAAATTTAATCAACAAGAGATTAAGCAATTCCTAAGTAATAAAGGAATTGATGCTGTTGATTTTCTTGACCAAATTGAAAGAGTTTCAGGTGGAATCCCTTTGTATCTACATTACATTTCAGAACTGTTACTTAAAACAGAAAAACGATATTATGAAAATGTCCTCAATAACCTTCCAAGTCTTATCGATGGAAAAATAAATTCCTACCACGAATATTTATTTCAAAAAATTAGTAGCGATGAGTTTGCTAAGTGGGTGTTGGCAGTGTTTGCACACAGGAAAGAAAATAGCACAGCCGAAACCATCTTTGAAATTTTGAAATTGGCAGGGCTGAACAAAAGCGTTACTGATGTTTCAGATGTAATAAATAATTTCTCCCACCTTTTGAGACAGACCAACGGAAGAGTTTATTCAATATTTCATAACAGTTTCAGAGAATTTATTCTCTCTAAAACCGAATCACTAAAAGAAAAATTCAATACAGCTTTAGTATTGTTCTATGAGCAAACGCCATATACTGACGAGGCATACAGAAATTACTTCAAACACTTAAATGAGATTGGAGATTATAAGAAAATTATTTCTTCAACAACATTAGACTGGATGAAATCCGCATGGAGAAATTTCAGAGCAATCGAAGAAACAAAAAGCAATTTAGAAATTGCTTTAAATGCTTGCGTTGAAACTCTCTCTCTTTCTGACTTCATAAGAATTGCTTTTCTTAAATCTCAATTTTCCCGACTAAGTTGGAACATTGAAAATTCGGATATTGATTTTCCAACTCTTTTATTAAACGCAGGAGAAACCGCAAATAGTTTGCGTTCAGTTTGGGACGGTGATTTTGTATTAACCAGCAAAGAATATTTCTGCTATTATTTGAAAAGGTTTTATTTAAAAACAGGAAATCTATTGCCACATAATGTAATTGAACAAGGTTTTTCAAAATCATTAAAGGAAAGCAACTCTGACAATCTTACAACTCTGATGCAAGCACAAGCACTTGCTTTTGGAGAAGTAAAGGAAATGTTCGATGAAATTGACACAATCAAATGGGTAAAATCTGATAAACATCAAGTTGGTTATCACAAAGAGAATTTCAGTGAAGAAGAAAACGCAAACACGAATTTGAAAATCAAATTGAAAATCATTGATTATTTATTCGAGTGTAAAAAATATGATGAACTTATAAAACTATCAAAGGCATTTGAAATAGACAAAAAACTATCAATTAAAATCAAAATTGCGCTTGTTAAACTTCTGCTTCAGAGTGATAAAAAATCTGCTTATAAACTAATTAGAGAAATTGATTTTACAGTTATTCCAGACAAATCCTATTTCAGTTTAATAATATATTGCAGTGATTATTTGACAAACAAAGAAATTCATCAACTTTTTCCAAAGAGAGAAATAATTCAACCAACACTATATGAAAAAGTGGTTAATCATGAAGGAATGAATTATGCGATTCACAAGGACATTATTAACCTGTTCGATGAATTAAAACCTATTTGGATTTTCAAGCCCGAAACAGTAAACGCTCTCTTACTTAGAGTCTCCAGTCTACCAAGTCCTGCCAAGAACATATACGACTCAGTATTCTATTTATCAGAACTATGGAATAAAAGCCGCAGTATAGATTTGACAAACGATGTAAAACTCAATTTAGCGAAACTGGCGTTAAAAGAACTTTATGTACCCAGAAAAAAAGAATACAGAACAACTAATGAAGGATTATTTGACCATGACAGCGACCCATATTTCATTGCAAGTAGCATCAAATATCTTTTCAATAACATTTTCAGTTTTTCTACAGAATTATTTTCAAAAGAGAATATTGAAGAATTAGTCAGTTATTGGTTTACTCTTGAAGAAAGTGAAGATGGTTATGTACACTATACTATTGCATTAGGAATAGCGGAAGTTATAAATAAAAGTCAGCACAAAAGTTTAACCGAGCAAACTTACAAACTTATTCAACATTCGGAGAAAATTGCTAGACAAGAAGAAGAAACTGCTACATTAACGAATTACATAGGAGAAGTTGCAAATACCTATGGAATTTGTGGTTTCAATGACGATTTTAGAAGAATTTACAATCAACTAATTGAAGTTTCTTTTGGTTTAGGATACAAAAAAGATTATCAAGCTTCATACATCATTTCTCCTTTACAATTGCTTCACAAAACCGATCCAGATAATACTCTTAAACGACTATCTGAAGTATTTGATGTTCAAAATCGTTTAAGTGATGCAGGTAATGGTCGGATGCTTCATATTTGTTTATCTGAACTTATTGAGTTTACAGCAGAACGTTATCCTGAATTAGCATTCATTTTGTTAGAGAAAGAAGAAAAAAACTTGTGGAGAGAAGAAGCTTTTAACATAGTCTTTGAGCCTCTCATTAAAGCATCTACAAAAGAGAACCTTCCTCTTATCTTTAGTATTGTAAAGACTTTGCCACGATGGGATAAAGGAGGAACAAGAGATAATTTCTTTTTGACACTTTCGCTTCAATTACTAAAACGAGCAATTCAACTTCAAGAAGATTCTTTCATTAGAGAGCTTTTGAAAGTAGTAAAACAAAACACATTAGTAGAACTTGAAGATATTACTGAATTGGAAAAATTTTCCGAAGTGTTTATTGAAGCAGGTAAAAATTACAATGAATACTCTTTACCAACGCCAAAAAAGAAAGAGGTAGTAAGCCCGAAGGAAAAGAGACTACCACAGGATGAAAAATTTGTAATAAAATTTTCTGCTCCAAATATCACAACATTGATAAAACTTTTTGAAAAGGACTATTTAGAGTTTGAAATATTTATTCAGGTTCAATATGAAATCTGTTTAAAAAACAGACGCATTCAGACTTTTAGGAATGAGTATTATCGCTCCAAATCAACATTTGAGAAATTCTTTAAATCACTTCCAGAGGACATTCAATTAAGTTCAGGGAAATATTTAAAGCGTGTTATCAGAAATTATATAGACCTCAAAAAGCAAGTAATTGATTTCAATCCTAATTCGTTTTTAAAATCAGCAGAACTTGAACAATTCTTCAACGAATTCATTACAACGACAAACAGCTTATTTCCTAATGGTGCTTTAAAGAATTTTGTGGAAAAAGAATTTGAAAAGGATAAATGGATTGAAAATATTTTGCAGTTTATAAATGAGCATCGTGATTTTGTATTTTCAAATGTTATATCCGAAGAAAATGTTTTCTACTTGGTCGAGAATGTTTCTCTACTTCATATTGATAACCTAATTGTATTTGTAAACAAATGGACTTCTGGAAAAATCAATTCAATTTGTTCCTTAAAGATTGCTAACAGATTGATATCCCTCAACCCTTCAAAAGCAAAGGACATTCTTTTAAAAGTAGCACAAGACGAAACAGATAATTTATTGTTCCCAAGAAGAGAAGATTCTGAAAAATTGGGTTTCGATATTATTGAAACATTCATTAAAAGCGATAAAGAGTTTGGCAAAAAATTCTTGCTTAGAAGCTACATTTCTCAGAAAGGAAGATATAGTGACGACTTAATTGCGGCACTTGATAAACTTCTCAAATACCAAGAATATTTTGACGATAAAAAAGCCATTGAGGTTTTCTATGAATACAATCTTCAATACAACAGGGAATTAGCAGAAGGACTTCCTGAAAAAGACACTGATTACGAATTTATTGTGCAACACAAGGAAAAGCTAACATTATCAGAATGTATAATCAAATACCTTGTCAGCTTATTTAATTACCCTGTTGTAAAAGTTCGTGAACTAACTCTTCAATCAGTATTTGACTTGATGAATGAGAAGCCTGAATATTTAAAACCTCTACTCAAATTTGGTGTTGATAGCGGAACTGATAATCAAATCGAACACTGTTTGATTGTGCTAAATTCTATTTCGTTAACCAACTCTTCAATACTGCTACCATTCAAAAAAGAGTTACTTGCCATTACAAACAAAAACCATTTCAATATTTTAGAATCCTTAAAGGAATTATTGTTGCGGTTGAATCATTATGAGAAAGACTTTCTAAATATTGATGAACTTGCTGTTGTAAACAAACTCAACTCCAAAAGCCCAATCCTATTTAATAATAAAATTCTCAACCCAAGAAGAGGAAAGAATTTTATTTACTCAACATTCCAAGTTGACCTTTTAAAAAAGCTTTACGATAATGAAGATGATGTAACTGAAATTCAAGATGATGTCTATTCGGATTTAGTTTCAAAAGAGTTGGGAGATTATAATGCAGAAAAAGAAGGTTCTGTTCATCGTAGATATAACATTAATACGAATTTTGACACAATTGAAATCCAATCCCCTTATTACGATGAAACAAAAAGCAGTATAAACAGAATTTTCAATTCAAAAATCAAACGAGGTTGTTTTGAAGAAAATTTCATTGAATCAATCAAAACAATGTTTCGTGTTTACGACCCGTCAAAGTTAATCTATACAATTGTACTAAAACCTGATTATATAAACTGGTTACCAAAAGAGATTTCAGAAAGTGATTTTACGGAATTTAAGGACTTTGAAAATTTAGTTAATCTTTTTACCAACAGAGAAATAGATTACTTGACATTAGTTGAAATTGGAAGTCAAAGACCCAATAAAGATTATTCAGAAAATCAATTTACCTCCTACTTTGAAATCTCTGCTTTCTTAAAGAAGAAAAATTTTGATGATTTCATTTTAGACAAAGGGATAAGGAAGATTATTCCATTTATTAAAGAAGAAAACTTAAACGCTTATGAAATTTCATCAGCAAAGTATACTTCATCAAGTTTTCCGATTAAAGAAATTAAACCGCTTTTAGAAATTTCAGAAAATAATTTTCGTGGGGAATCTGATTTGGTAAATGTAAATTTACTATCGGATATTTTCGCTGACTTAGGAATAGGAGAAGCAAACCTATTAGAGATTATGCAAGGAAAGAAAGAGTATCCCGTGGAAGCATTCAGGTGGCAAAATGCTTATACATCTTCTGGTAGAAGAAGGTATAAGCCAACATCAGATGGTTTTACTTTGAAGATAAAAAGGGAAATACTTTTAAATTATCTTTCACAAAAAAATATGACTTTGTGTTACGATATTACTTTGAGGCGTTCTGCAACTAAATACAGACCCGAGAATTATATGGACTGGTTTGATTTGAAAAAAAGAATTGAGGTTAATTTGTAAATGTTTTCACTCATTGCAAGCACATTGCCAAAGCCCCACGAGCCGACGCTGCAACCAACGCTTTGTCAAAGAGCTTGCAAAGCCAACGAACCGAGATAAAATGTTTTAAAAAAGTTTGCTGACCGTAAGCATTCGGCGTGGTACTCATTGCTAAAAAAATCCTGAGGCGCTAAGTTTGTCGGCAAAAATTATCATTATGACCGAAGCTTTGTTTCAGGATTTATTAAATCGGCAAAAAGAATCAGGATTAA
>Ga0334893_1001785_pt1 | contig 18502 bp, 7 predicted proteins | sample GraSluR3_MG_5_FD_207218 | JGI IMG/M metagenome (GOLD analysis project Ga0334893, IMG submission 207218) | Sludge microbial communities from methane-producing bioreactor in Wageningen University, Netherlands - Granular Sludge_09_05-R3 | ecosystem: Engineered > Bioreactor > Anaerobic > Unclassified...
AAAGCAAAGAAAGCTTCAACTCAAGAAAGTAAAGACTGATTCTGAACAAGTGGGATAGGCAAGCTTATTATCTCATTTTTTGGAAAAATGATTAAGGCACAAAATCCATATTTTGTGCCTTTAAACTTCACTTTTCAACTTCTTCAACCTTTTTAAGACCTTCAGCAAATCTCCGTTTTCTATTCTTTCAATCAGCGAACCATTAGCAAAATGGTCTTCCCTTAAAATTGCTGTTAATAGTGCCTTTGAAAAAACATAATCTGCATCTCCAAGTTTTTTCATCTCTTCTTCTATGTGTATGGGTGAGGTTGTTAGATTGCTCGCATAATGCCTATCCATTAGATCAGCCCTATATACTGTTTCAAGAAAATCTGATTCGGAATCTATATATTTTTTCCTTAAATCTTTGATGTACCTAAACACCCTATCAGTGCTAGCTTCTTGAATATAACCATCAATATCAAAAGAGTCTAACTTAACATCCTTTTTTAGGTAAAGTGGATGATGAGGATGTCCTTTCTTTGATATAGTTCCTGCACTGAACCATTTGCAATTGTAAGCCTTTGATAGATCAACTATTCTATACAAGCAATTTAACAAATAGTCCTTCCTCGTAATTATTGTCCCCCAGGCTGCCCAAATATCCGGTTGATACTCTTTCATAATTTTTTCTATTTGTTCCAGATTGTTGCAATGGGAATCATAGTCTCTTCTTTCATGTAGATTATTAGGGTCAGTTGCCCTTTGTGGATAAACATTTAACATAATCCATCCATCATAGCCATTGGTCTTTGCGACCCTTTCCACTGACTTCAGTGTATTGTCTAATTTGTCTGGTTCAGCTGTACTAGGGTTTATTCCTATACAAACTAGTGGGTTTTTCCCTTTTACCCCCAGCACATAACGAACTGTATTGTCTTTGTTTTTCTCGTATAACCATCTCAAAGTATCAGCTCCAAGTTCTTGCATCCTAGTCAAAACCATTATTATTGAATAGTTCCCCAACTTTCTTTCTAAAGATTGAATCACTTATATTAAGTAGGTCCTCTTTTCAGGAATAACCCCTCTTACTCCGCCTCTTGGATTCGCAATGTCCCCTACATACCTTGGAATCATATGCATCAATAAGACACAGTTCCTGTCCCTTTATCTCCTGTCCCTTTCATGCCTCATTTTAATCTATTTGAATATTTTTTTCATAATCTTGAAAATATCAAATGATGTCTTCCCATAAACCTTGTTATAGAGGTACTTCCTGGGATTTCTTGCCCATCCATACCCACGAGGCATCTTTAACCCTGCCCTATGGACAAGTTGTCTTTTAATGCTAGTTCTGGATCTAATTCTTTTATTCAAGCTTGGTTTTCTGATCCCAACCTTCAACTACATCCCCTCCAATTTCACACTACTTATTTGCTGTTTTCTATTGCCACACCTACAAGAAAATATGAGGTGATATGTCTATAAAGAACCCAAGTCAAATTTGGCAAAATGTATATCTTCTCTAACATGCGTTATCTCAAAAATATATCAAAAGATAAATTGTTGTGGTCTATAATTATGTCCGCATCCCTGTAGGAATAACTCCTCTTACTCCCCCTCTTGGATTTTCAATGTGTCCTACACAAAGAATAGAAACATGGCTCCTGTCACCTTGTCTTTGTTACCTCCCTTGGAACGAATATACTTGATTTACTTGACTATAAATGAATCCTACACTTCATCCTGATTGAAATAGTCCGTATCAATCTGTTTTATTACATAGGTATCCACCACAGAAACTCCTATATTGTTTTCAATCATAAGTTTTGCAAGATTCTCACCGTCAATTAGAGCTATCTTGTATGCATATTGCATCCCAGCATATTCCTTTGCTTCCTTTGAAAATTTAGCAGTTGTTATGAAGGCCCCTTTCTGAGCTCCATTACCGCTTAACGCACCCACAAACCTTTGAATCTCTGGACGACCCACAGTACTGCTTACATCCCATCTCTTTGCTTGGATATATATCTTCTCAAATCCTAGCTTATCTTCCTTTATAACACCATCAATTCCACCATCACCTGACTTTCCAAGCACCTGACCATTTTTAATTTTTCTGCCACCATATCCCATGCTTACAAGTAAATCTACCACAAGTTTCTCAAAAAAATCCGGTGATTGGTTCATAACCTCATTTAAGACATCATCCATAAGTGCACTAAGAATCGTCTGATATGCATCTTCCAACTGGTCCTGAGGGGACTCCTCATTAGAAGCTATACTTGTAATATCATCCTCATTGTTACTCTTATTTCCACTTCCTTGAAATTCCTGGAACCCTTTGAATTTCTGGAGGTATTTACTGTCTATAATTTCGGGGCCATCCTTCAAAACATCTATTCCCTGAGAAGTTATCTTATACGTGGATCTCTTTGATGATTCCAATAGACCTGCTTTCTTGAGATATGTAATTGCCCATCCTATCCTATTTTTGTATATCAGTTGATTGCCACTTGGAAGCCATTCCTTCATTTCTTCATCTGTCAGTTTGAATCTTTCTGCCATTGAGCTGTAAATCTCTTTTCTAGAATGCTCCTTCTTATCACTCATCATACTTAGAAGTGGCTTCATAAACTCAAAATACTTGGGTATAGACACTATAACACCTCCAGAAATTCCTAATTACAAGTCTCATTTACTTTTCAAACAAACATCCTATTACACTATCTTATACATTCCCTCTTACTAATAAATCCTCTTCTCTGGAATTACTCCTCTTACTCCGCCTCTTGGATTCTCAATGTCCCCTACATACCTTGGGATCAGATGAATATGTAAATGCATCACAGTCTGTCCTGCTGCCTCACCACAGTTAATTCCTACGTTATATCCATCTGGCTTATACTCCTCATCAAGGTATTTCTTGCACTCCTCAACCAGCTTCCAAAGATACTTCTTGTCTTCTTCACGTGCATCAAAATAAGATACAATATGATTCTTTGGAACAATCAACATATGGCCTTCATTTACCGGAAAGATATCAAATATTGCTCTTGCTCCCTCATTCTCAAGTATGATCTTTGAATCATCCAGATTACAGAAAATACAATCCATACACCATTACCTCCTTAATTTAACAGCTACTCAACACCCAATTCTTTCATTTTCTTTTCTAGCCTATTCTTATAAAATTCCTTGGTTCTAAAATTTATTGCATCAATAAAATGGTCCAAGAAGTCCTTATTTCCTGAAAATTCTCCTAGCGCATCATTAAGACACATATTCCCTTCATGGTTGATATAGAAATACTCACTATGAGTTCTAACAAGAAATTTCACTGGATTTCTCTTGGCCAAACTTACATACTTTTCTTTGCCCCATTCTTTGAAATCTTTTGTTGACGAGTCTTTTATCATATCAACAGCATTTGATGATTTGGAATAAAACTTTTTAAAACTCGCAAACAGGTCTTCATCATTTATTTCCATTTTAAGATTCCCATCATTGTAAAAAGCCAATAGAACAGGCATCTTGTATGTCTTTGACATTGAAGTCTTTTCAACCATTTCAACGAAGTCACCAGCAATGGAATCTTTAAGGTCGATTTCTTCAGAACTTAGCTCATCCAAATCATTCAAAAACTCCATGTAACCCTTAAAAGGATTCAAACTTTGGCTTCTCCTGGCTCTAGAGTAAATCTCATCATCCATATGAACAAAAAACTCAGTTCGACTTGGACGATTGTCCACTAGTTCCTTAACCCTATAGTATTCTTGTTCAATCATTTCCCTAATCGAAAGATCTCTTTCTGCAAGCTTTTTAAATATGTCAATTACCTGAAGATCAAAATCTATGTGACAATCTTCAGGATATTCAAACTCCAATACTGGTTTGTTTAATACATCTCCATTACTGTAAGGCTTTCCGCTTAATAAGAACGGTATTAAATTGGCTTTCTTGTAATTTCCTATAAAGTCAATTACTGTTAGCTTATCTTTCTCCCTGCTCTTTCTTAGTCCTCTTCCCAGCTGTTGCAGAAATATTGTTGGGGATTGAGTGGGCCTTAAAAACATTACAAGATCAACACTAGGTACATCTAAGCCTTCGTTAAACATATCCACAGAAAATACTACCCTTAGATCTCCATTTCTTAGATTATTTATGGCTTCGTTCCTATACTGGGTATGTTCACCCTGGTCTCCACTATATACAGCTGCAGAAGGTACTCCTTGTTCATTGAAAAATTTTGCCATATATTCTGCATGAGCTTTTGAAGTGCAAAATCCCAAAGCTTTTTTTGATCTGTACTTCTTATAGTTCTGGAGGATCTTGTCTGCTCTTTTGTGTATTTGCAGAGCTTTTTCAAGGTCCTGATCATTATATCTTCCATTCTTGAACTCAATGGTATCGTAATCAACAGTGTCATCGTGAATTCCATAATAATCAAATGGTACCAGTTCACCTCTGTTTATTGCTTCCTTCAATCGGATCTCATAGGCAACATTGTAATCACAAAGTTCAAATACATCTTTGTTATCCATTCTTTCCGGTGTTGCTGTAAGACCTAGTAGGAATTTAGGCTCAAAATAATCCAAAACTCTTTTGTATGTATCAGCAGCAGCATGATGAAATTCATCAATTACAATATAGTCAAACTGATCTTTTGCAAAGAAATCTTCATTTAGGTAATCCTTCTTGCCAAGGGTATTTACTATTGCAAATACTGCATCCCTGTCGTGCTCCTTGTACTCAGAATAGAACAATCCCGTGCTCTTTTCTGGTGATACATTCTTAAAGCTCGTCAAAGCTTGTTTAATGATTTCCTCTCTATGAGCAACAAACAATACCTTTTCATATTCTCTGGAATCAAATGCAGCAAGGTAAGTCTTCCCTATTCCTGTAGATGCAATAACAAGAGCCTTGTCAAACCCTTCTTCCCTGGTCTTCTTAAGCTCATAAAGAGCCTCTATCTGTGCACCACGGGGTTCAACCATATCTACTACATTTGACTGGTCTCCCTCAAACATATTCTTATATATTTTGGGTCTGATCCAAGATCTTGCATAACTTGCAAGCACCTTGTCATCAACTTCATAAGAATGATTTTCCCAAAGATCCACAAAGCTATCAGCAAACGCTTTGAAATCTTCTTCACTGTTTCTCTTAGCAAGCCTATAGTTCCATTCAATAGAGTTAGTCAGCGCACCCCTAGAAATATTTGAGGATCCAATAAAGACCTCTCCGTCATCCGCATAATGGAAAATATATGACTTTGGATGAAATGATTTATTCTTTTCACTGTAGAACCGAAGGTTAATTCTATCACCCAAAGCATCCCTTAACATATACAATGCTTGAGGTTGTGTAATGCTTAAATAGTTTCCCGTGAGAATCCTAACTTCTGCTCCCCTATCAATCGCCTCCTCAAGATCCTTCACCAACATTTTCACACCTGACTCCATAAGAAAAGAGACAATTATATCAATTCTGCTGGCTCGTTTAATAGACTTCTTAAGCCAATAAGAAAGATAATTGTCTTCATCTCCAGTTATTACATTTAGTGAGTTGTTGTTAATTGGAAGGTTCATAGGATTACCTCCATAGTTTATGCTAATATTAGAGGATGCGCTTTATAAGAAAACTACCATTATATATTAATCTTTTTATACATGTTTGTGATAACCAGACGTATATTAAGATTAACATCTGAATTCGCTTTTTCCAAAAATGTAAAAATTAATATTTAGCTAGGTAGAGTGTTAACTTATTCTATTCTCTTATTTGTCATCCTTTTTTCTTAACAAGTTCAATTATTACCATAATCGGTAATGCAATCAAATAAAGGATTAGTCTCATTTATCTCCACCTCATATTATGTTAAGCCCTACCTAGCTTATGAGCTAATCATTTTTAAATTGAAAGGATGTGTGGGGATTTCTATACTTACTATAAAACTAACCTCCCACTAAACATTTCTTACTCAAGTATTTTTCTAAGGCCATCTATTGCGAACCCTCTTTGCATCTTTTCATGACAGTACTGATTATGATAGTTTCTCAAGCAACTATAACAACTAGTATCTCTATTTTCTCCTCCGCAATCACAATTCTCAACTATATCCAGTGCTCTTCTTAGGGCTGTCTTAAACTGCACTTCATCCAGAAGTCTTTTCACATGACCAGCTCCTCCCGGAACCGTATCAAATAGTATTAATGATTTGTTGCCACCACTCTTCACATAGAGGGTCCCGTCTATGTCGCTCCTATCGATTTCAAGCGCAAGAGAAACCCCTTCGATAATTGCATACATTAGGGACTCCCAAAAACCTTCATCGATTTTCAAACTCTGGAATGTATTAGAGAAGTTAATTTCAACAATATCCGTCTCAAAATCATAACCTAAGGTCAGTCTTTCAAAAGTCCCATTGCACTGTCGATTATCTGGTTTGACATGGCTCTTTGGAAAGTTTTCTATTGTCCCGTATCCGCAGGTCTTACAAATGAAGAAGCCTCTCCCCTTTCCATTATTTAATACACTTAGTTGACCATGATTCATAGATTTCAATTCAATTATATTTTTCCCTACCTGAATTTCTTTGTTCTCCAAAATTCTACCCATTCCTGAGAAATGTTTCCTGCTGCTGTAGGTCTTTTTTGGTCTTGTAGGCCCTGGATTATCAACCCTTTTCTCAGTAATAAATCCAAATTCTGGCATCATGTATACACCTGTGTTGAATCTTCTATTTCCACATACAGGGCAGGACTCGTTTACTTCAATAGATCCTGTAATCAGTTGCTTCTTGAAATAACCACATTTGCAACTCTCATAGCTATACTTTAGCAACTCCCTATTCCTTACTTTTTTAACATATCTTCCAGTCCACAACTTACCATTTGCAACAACTTGGCTCTCTGGAGCATACTCTGATATTGCAATCTGAAGATCTCTACTTAGCTCTATATTTCTTCCCTCATCTACATGAGAATTGATTTCCATACTAACCACATCAACTGGGAATCCATATTTGGGTAGAGCATTCTTTTGCGAAAGAAAGCCTATCAGATTCTTACTCTCTATAGTGTTTATTATCCTTTTGTATTCAGCTGCTTCTCTAAAACCTTGTTTTTTTATAGCACTTTCTATGGATGTATTCAATGATTCAATATCTGATTTAAGCTCTGAAACAATTTTAGTCATAGTCCCATCATCACTATACAGCTCAGCAGCCCAGCTCCAATTTTCAACCCCTACTTCTTCATAAAGTGATTCTGGCACTACGTCCTTGATCATCTCTCCCAAAGACTTGGGTCTTGAATCAAGATAGTCTTTCATTAGTTCTGGACCTTTAATTTCCTTGTCGATAAAAAAATCATTTACTGTCTTAAAATAATCGCTGTGTTCCCTCCAAAATTTTGAAAATGCACACGCATATATATGTCTTTTGGCTATTTTCTCATTTGCAATCTCAAAATAAGGTGGTTTAACAACACCGCTTATCATCTTAAATGGATCCAGATAGCTGCTGAAATCATGAGATGACAGTCTTGCAAATGTAAGTGCATAAGCTGTAGAATCAGTTCTTCTACCAGCACGCCCTGCTCTTTGAGCGTAGTTTGCAGGTGTTGGTGGCACATTCTTCATAAATACCGTTTCAAGCTCACCAACGTCCACTCCAAGTTCAAATGTTGTTGAACAGCTAAGGACATTTATCTCTCCATTAATGAACTTGTTCTGTACTTCAGCTGCATATTCAGTCTTTAGTTGGGCAGTATGTTCACTTACGTCCATTTTTTCAAGTTTTAACTGTGAGTAAAGATCTCTATAATGGTTACTTCTAAGCCTTTCCTCCATGTCTATCTTGTTTAACTTCCCTGAACACCTATAAGTCGGACATACATCGCTAATGTTGATGGTAGTTATATTATGGCACTTATCGCATCTATAATACTCCACTTCATCATTCCCTAATCCTGGTACTACCTTAAACAGTCTAGTATCCAACTTATTGATTACGCCATATGCTTCATTATTCTCATTTAGTACATATTCGTACAGTGGGCTTTCAGGACTTGTGAACAACTCATAAAGTGTATCGAGAACCTCAACTAACTCCTCTTTTGAATAATCCTTGTTATTTGCTTCTACCAGCTTCATCAAATAATCCAGTCTACCATTTAAATGATTTGCTGATGGCTTCCATGACTTAATCGTATATCCTCTCGAATATTTATTCTTTGAGGGTGGATTTACTCTGCAAAATCCTCCTTGAGTATTCTGAGGTGAAAAGTAATCGTCCTTAGGATCCACTATCTCGGGATATTTAAATGCCCTACTGTATCGGAAGTCATCAATAAAGTAGGTTATTAGTCGTTTGGCATTATCTACATCAAGTCCTAAATCCTTAAATTGATCAAGTTCAAACACTATATCCATATCGTCGATAGCATCATAATCTGGTAAGAACTTAATGTACCCGGTTGATTCCAGTGAATTGTTCCCCTTGTCAAAAAACTCTCTGGTCAGCCATCTCCAGGTCTCCAGTTCAATGGTTTCTCTTGAGCCTTTAATTATTCGTCTATCCGTTACAAAAGTCTTTACCCTCCTTTGAAAGTCTTCCAGGCTCCAACTGTTATTCTCAAACGCCTCCCTATTCTCACTTATTACCTTTACCAATATATTTCTTGTTAAAAGATCTCCGTAACTATTCTTTAAATATGAGGCAAAATATGCAGCATTCTGTCTACTGTCTGAAAAAACTAGAAGTTGTTTAGTTATATCCTGTTCTCTTCTTCTCTTTGCTGCTGCAAATAATCCGCGAGTCTCCTTATCCTCTGAAGTTTCCTTAACTTTGTTAGGTATCTGGTCATATAGGGCTGTTGCCAATACACTGGATACTACATCTTCTGAGAGGAAGAATCTCCTAACCACACTGCCCCTTGTACTCCGTGCACCGCATATACTGCATTTATGTACACTGCCATTATCTCCTTTTGTCTTAACAACCCTAATTTGCTTGCTATTGTCGCAACTGCAGCTTTTGGTGTCTCCTTCTCTCCTAATGTTTCCACAAATAGGGCATAATAGGAATGTCTCTTGATTTATTAAGACCGTTCCTTCTTCGCTAAGATCATCCTCATTTTCGATGTAGCTATAATCACTAGGTATAATTGCATAGAACTCCAGCTCTTTGCTTTCTTCTGAATATCTGTTCTGATTCTCGACAAGATAACTTAATCCATTTGAATTATCTTCCTCTATCTCCCCTACAAGGTACATTGAATTACATTTTGAACATGTTCCAACTTCAAAAGCCTTAACTTCATTGTCGTTTATTATTGCTGTCTTCATTCGATTTAAGTATAACTTGTTAGTTTCTGAAAATGCCACATATGCCCCTTCTAGAGCTTTAACTAAAAAATGGTATCTTGCTGGAATTAAGGGGTTTTCTTCCTTTGACCTCCTCACAATATTGCAAAGGTCGATAAGAGTTGTCATCTTAAAATCTGCATCCGCATCATCTGTGAATATTTCATTGGCAAGTGTGTAGAAGTCCATTGGTCCATCAGATAGAACTTTTATTGTCCTATTTACACGTTCATCACCTAACAATGAATCATAGACCACCCTTCTGTCGTAGTGATTTCCTTCCTCCAGTGACTTGTTAATGATATCCTCTGGAACTCCATAATGCTCCAGTATTTCTCGAACATCCCCATCTGGAGAATTAGTTAGGATCTCAACCAATTTCTTATACATTATTGGATCTACTGTTCCCCATACTTTTCCAGTTCTTAAGTTATCCTTCACTGCTTCTATTACATCCTTTGGATGAAATTCCTCCTGGAATAGTTTTTGGCCAAAATTAGCTACCTTTGGTAGGTCTTCTTTTCCACTACCCAAGGATGCACTTGTCAAAATACATCTTAGACTTCCCTTAGGAATTCCTATAGTACTCTTAAGCCTTGCCAAAAGCATAGACATTTCTATTCCCTTAGCACCAGTATATGTATGGGCTTCATCTATTACAATAAATTTCCAGCTATTGGAATGCTCTCCCTCAAAAAATACACTATCTTCCGGCCTAAGCATCAAGTACTCAAGCATAGCATAATTTGTCAGCAATATATGAGGAGGTGATTCCTTCATCTTATCTCTTGAAATCAGTTCGTTTTGGATGGGTTTCTTACCATGCATCCTTATGTATTTATCAAATGCTTTATCTTCATAGTTTTCAGTTTCACCAGTGTATATCCCAAATGTTATTTCAGGTTCGTTTTCAAGGAGCGATCTTAGTCTTTTCATCTGGTCATTAGCAAGTGCATTCATCGGATACAACAATAGTGCTCTTACACCTGGCGTTAATTCACCGTTTTCCCTTTCCTTTATAAGTTCATTGAGGATTGGGATCATAAATGACTCTGTCTTACCACTTCCAGTACCTGTTGCCACTATAATATTCCTGTTTTCTTTACAGACTTTTCGAATTGCCTTTTCTTGATGAATATAAAGGCTTCTATCAAGAGGCAATGCCGATGAATTAAACTTGCTGAAATCAGATGCAAGAACACCTTCTTCAATTAGGTCTTCTATTGTACGGCCCTTCTTGTATGGAGGAGTTGCCTCAATTATGGGGCCCTTGGAAAATTTATCAGTCTCTTCCAATAATTCCTTAAGTTGGTTATTAAGGTCTTCATCATTAAACTTCAGGCTGGTTGAAATATATCTTTTGTATCTATCAAATATAAGTTTTGAAGTTTCTAAGGGGTTTAATCCCATGCTTATTCCTCCCTTATTTCGTAGTCAAAATCATCAATCGGTGCTATTACATTCTTAGACTCTCTCAAATCCCAAAAGACCTCTCCCGTATCCAAGTCATACTGGGCACCATCTCTATACGTATCAAGCAGCAAAGGTATTTGTCTGTTTTCTATGTCTAGATAGAACAAAACTTCAGATACACTTAAAGAGGATCTTACTATCCCTTTGTAGACTGGCTCTTCTGAATAATTAAAAGACCTGCTTTTCTCTATTCCCTCAAGGAATAAAGGGTCTTCCAACATGTATAATTCTCCTTCATAACTAAAAGATTTTAGTTTGAGACCATGCTTTTGGAGTTTCATTATCTCTTCTAGTTTGGATATTAGTTTAATGTCCTTATAACCGGCTAGTACCTCTTTGGGGCTTGATTTGCCAAACAATCCCGACCTAACAACACTTTCATTCACTCTATATATCTCGATTCTTATCTTCTTACTTTCGATGCTATCTCTTTTTATATAGTAGTATGGATTATCTTCCTTAATCTCTTTCACAAAGACTATATTACCTTCATTAAGGAATTTGATGTACTTGCTTCCAGAATATCGATAGTTTTCTTTGTAGTTTACCTCCAGTATATACTCTTCTTCCACCTCTTCCTGGTAGATTTCAATGTCTTGAATTATCCATTCTTTGAAGACCTTGAGAATATCAATGCTATTGCCATGACTGTTTAGTCCAACCCATCTTACACTAAGAATGTCTTGATCATCAGTGCACAGAAAATCAATAATCGTATCCATATCAATTCTGATTGAACCTTTTTTCAATGGTATGGATATATCAAGAGTCTCATCACTATTAGATATCTTTATGTATCTCGTTATTTTACTTGTTGACTCAACAATCAATTGGTATTTTTTCAAACTATTGAGTTCTTCTTTTAGGAATTCCATTCCCAACTCGATATTATTACCCTCCGTGTCGACGATTCTTAAGCTTAAGTGAGGCACCTCTACCCTAAATACCTTGATACCGTATCTGTCATAGTAAACTTCAATCTCCTCATAAGGACAGTTCTCCATGGGTATGTATGCTTTGTAATTGCTTATGCTCACATTTGGATGCTTAATCCTTGCTCCTTCTGGATACTTAATCACTACGTTGTTGCCACTGTATTTTAGGGTAGTATTTGTTAGCCAACTATATTGAAGGTGCAACACCTTGGTGTTTCTTTTATCGATTATTGATATATCAACATTTACGGGGTAATAATATTTGCTTCTAATAAGACTATTTAAATCTACAAGAAATACATTCTCACGCATTTCATCCTGTTCGCAACAAGTTGCTAGTGACTTGCTCAGTATTGTTGTGCCATCCACTTTTACTTTCAGTTTTAAATTGTCATGATCAACAATAATATAATTATATGCCAGTGTAGGTAATTTCCCATTAATAACTTCCAAACCATCTAAACTAACTCCTTCAACTATGTTCAAATCCAAGACAGCTATGTTGTTGTATTTACTTCCACGTACAACAAAATCCTCCTTTGTTATCCTGTTTTGAAACTCAAGGGAAGTTTCGTTTAGCGCAGCTTCAATAATCCTGTAGCCCTCAATGCTAGCGTTATACTTATTAATTATTTCACCATTAGTTATATCCCAACAGTCACTTATTAATATGTAATAAAGGCCATTTTCTAAAAGACCATTTTCTTTCTTGTTGCCATCTTGATCAAAGATTAAAACACTATCAAATTGGTATTCAAAATGATTTCTAATGTTTATCCAGCTAAATTCGAGATTATCAATAGCTTTTATTACATTAACTCTCTGTTCATAAATTATGGTGTCTTCGCCTCTGTAGTGATCTTGTAATGTAATTCGATCTTTGGTTCCATCCAGGTACTTGATGTCAATTAACGGTTCAATATCAATCTTGTAGCCAATGTTAAAAGTCTGTTCTGGGACTAAAATTGATATGGACCTCTTGTCAGGCTCCAATTGTAGATAGGGTTCACTTAATTTGTCCATACGCTTTATTTTATGAGTCCTTATTTTGGAGGATTTCTTATTTGCCTTATTATCTCGTTTTTCTGTAACTGCTGCTAATCTATTTGCCCCTCCATTTTGGTTCTCATTTTTTATACTTGGTGATTTATACCATTTCAGAAACTGTTCAGCTAGTTTATTTTCCATGTCTATAGTCTTATACCTAAAGTACCTATCCATCATCTCCAAATTTTCTATGATAAAGGTTTTGAATATCACAGGAGCAGATTCTCTCAAGTGAAATAGAGATGCAGTATAAATTTGGGAAAAACTAGTCTGTCCATTGTTACTATCCAACTCCAGTGACTTAGATATCTTTTTAAGTTCAACTTGCTTTTTGTCTAATAAATCAACCAGTTTTTTATAGTCGTCTAGTGCATACCACCCATTTTCTAGTGTTCCTCCTCCAAGGATAGTAACTTTTGTCTTGTTTTCAACAAGTTTACCATTCTTAATTTGAAGTTGATTATTAGACTTAAGAATCTTATCTTTGATTTTCTGCAACTCAGCTTCCTTTTCTGGAATTGATTCTTCTAAGGTTGAGAAAAGAGAATCAAAGGATTCATTTATGTATTTGTTAGTATCAATTGCAGTAGGATCAGTGATGTAAGTCCCCATTTTATCTGATCTAAGTAGAATGTCATCAGTAAGAGCATATATACTATATAGGTCTTCTAATTCATTCTTGGTGTTTCTGCTGTCTATTTCCAATTGCCTAATATTCTCTTTAATATCGTCCACTTCTGCCTGAAGCAACTCCATATCAGATCTTGTGAAATCCAAATTATATCCTTTAGAATTTAGCTCCTTTAGCTGTCTCTTGATATCTTCAATTTCAAGGTTCAATGTTGATTCAATCTGCTTGCTGGTGGATAAATTGGTTTCGTCTGGAAACATTGTATCCCACAATTCATCAATTTTTCCCAGATCAACTTCTCTATCAAGAATTATTTCATATATCCTATTAAGCCTATCAAACAATTTTACTGAATATGTATTACTAATATATCCATGCATAAGTATGGGACTGAGGTACTTTTTCCCTCCATGATCCCTTACACTTAGCAGTTGGTATTTTTCAATTGCATCCAGAAAGATATCCCCGAAAATTCTAGACTTAGCTGGATTGTATTTAATGTTTAACTCTTTAAAAAAAGGCTTCCACATCTCACCATCACTGTAATGCTTAATTACAGACCATACGATAAAAATTGACAAAGTTAGGGGGAATTTCTCCTTAAGAACTTTCATCCTTCTCGTCTTAATAAAGCTTCTTAACAGTGATCTCAATTTATTGTAGTCTTCTTCATTAAAAGTAATGTCACGTAATATGGTGATATCATTATCTTCAATTTCTTGAATATACCTATCCTCATATTTCTTAAGTTTTTCCATTAACTCAAAATCAAGAGCCATACTCTCACATCCCGTTAGATTATTTTAAGAGTTTATTATAATTGACTATGCTTTAAAACGTTTCATTTAAAACGTTTCAATATATTATCAACCATTCCTTTTATGGATGAAAAGTCCTCTATAGTCCGTTTTAGGTTGTCTATTTCATCCTTTTGAGATTTTACTTCAAGATCATAATCCCTCTTGTGCTCCTCCAATTCAACTGTAATCGATTTTATCTTTTCTCTTAGGTCCGTTATTAACAGGTCTTTTTCATGTATGATATCTCTTAAAGTATCTATCTCAGATAAATATTCTTCTGTTTTTATCCTATATTCTTCATGACTTTCAGAAATCTCTTCACTTAAGTCAGAATTCAAACTCTTCAATTTCTCAACTTCAGATATTGACTGACTGTATGAATCCAGTATGTAGGATGACATTTTATCAATAATATCTCTGAACTCTCCATATGATTTTAGCGCCTCATCACTGTTTGGGGGAAGAACTAGCTCATGTTCTTCTGTTATACCTTCAGCTAAATTACTATTTTTATCTACCAAGACTTCTTCATCGTGATCTTTTTTAATCTCATCAGATTCTGTTTCTTCATGGTCTAAATCATAATTCATAGTTTCTAGCTCATTTTCGATGCTTTCCTCGTCGTTTGTTTCTATTTCCATAATTTCAAAAGCTACAATTTTTCTACTGATCTCATCCTGTTCTTCTTTGCTTCTATTTTCAAAATCTAGAGGATTCTCTCCTGTGAAAAGTATATATAAGAGCGGTAAGAATTTCTTCATTCCAACATTAGTTGCAAACATCAACTCTACTAAACTTTCCTCCGTAATCTCCCCAACTTTGTATATGTCTTTACCATGGAAAAAATCCACTACTGTAACAAATATATAATCTGTCAATAATCTATTAATTTCTTTATCCTTATCAATGACAACTTGTGATCCCCACAGCATAAAATGGTCACTAACTGAATCTTCACTTATGAAAATCTGTGTCCTGGTTTCATATAAATCGTTTATGTATTTTATATATCTCTCAGGATTATAGGTTCCATTATCAAACTTAATTAATATATCCATTATGGTTGTGGAATTGCTATAAGTTACATCAGTCATCAACTTCTCCTCCTTATTCCAAATGCGTTTACATGACGATTTCTAGACTATAACGTTGTTCTTTTATGAGCTCAGACATTTATAGTATTAAATAAGTAGATAAATATATTTTTGTATTTGATTTGTTAGTAATCATCCATTTCTACTATTAAGTCAATTCAACCCTCCTCAATACTCCACTCCCTCTTCCTCTGCTACCAGCTCATGACTATATGCCACTTCCTCGTAGACATTGCCTGCCATCTTCTCTGCCTGTCTCATTACTATCCTCATGGCGTTGACTGCCTGCTCAGGTGGGTATCCATACTTCTTAAGCAGTCTCTTTATAATCCTTCTCATATTTGCCCTTGCACTCTTACGGATGTTCCAATCTATGGTTGTGTTTCTCCTTATGGCTTCTGTCAACTCATGGGCAATCTTTTTAAGGATCTCATCTTCCATCAGTTCCTTTACTATCTCATCTGATGTAAGGGCGTAGTAGAAGGCCACCTCATCTGCTGATAGTCCAAGTTTGTTTTCTTCATCCTGGGACATCTTTATCTCATGGGCCATTCGTATCAGTTCTTCAAGGACCTCTGTGTTTGTCAGGGCTTGGTTCCTGTACTTGTTTAGAGCCTTTGTAAGCTTCTCTGAGAACTTCTCCGACTTAACAAGGTTTGTCCTCTCAATTATCTTTATCTTTCCTTCAAGGAGCTTTCTTAGCATCTCTACTGCAAGGTTCTTCTGTTCCATATTTCTGATTTCATTAAGGAAGTCCTCAGAAAGGATTGATATATCCGGTCTTTCCATATTCAATGCCTGGAACACATCTATTACTTCCTCTGAAAGTATGCTTCTTTGGAGCATCTGGTTTATCCTTGCTTCTATCTCTGCAGTGGATAAGACACCTGATCCTCTTTTCTCCAATTTTACAAGACTTGCCTTAACTGCCTTAAAGTAGCTTACTTCAAGGTTCTTCTTGGCACCTTCCTCTGTTGCTGCACAAAGGGCATGGGCTTTGGCAAGTTCCAAGGTGATGTTCTTAAACTCTTTCTGGTCTTCCTCTGATTTTCCAAGGATATGGTCCATTCCACCTGTTATGGCCCTTGCCCGCTGGAGCTGGGAATCTCCCATAAAGTCTGAGTAGTCGTATCCATGCATCATGTTGTTTAGGATCTCCAGTTTTTCAAGCATGATCCCAACTGCCACACTTGTATCTATACCTGTGTTTCCCCTATCCTTGGTGGTGTATTGGTTAAGGGCTTCCTTAAGGCTTTCAAGGATTCCGATGTAGTCTACTACCACTCCTCCTGATTTTTCCTTAAAGACTCTGTTAACCCTTGCTATGGCCTGCATAAGGTTATGTCCTCTCATGGGCTTGTCCACATACATGGTATGCATGGATGGAACATCAAAGCCTGTTAGCCACATGTCCCTTACTATTACAAGCTTAAGTTCGTCGTTGTTGTCCTTCATCCTCTTTGCAAGAAGGTCTCTTCTCTGCTTGCCTCCAACATGCTGCTGGATCTTCTCTGGATCTGCTGCGCTTCCTGTCATAACTACCTTGATCTTTCCCTTGTCCAGATCATCATTGTGCCAGTCTGGTCTTAGGGATGTGATCTCTTCATAGAGCTCTGCACAGATCCTTCTGCTCATGCAGACTATCATTGCCTTTCCTTCTATTGCCTTTGATTTCTCTTCGTAGTGGTGGACTATGTCTTCTGCAAGCTTTTTTATCCTGTTGGGAGATCCAACAACTGCTTCAAGGCGCGACCATTTGGACCTGGTCTTATCCCTTATGGAATCTTCCTGGCCTTCTGTTACTTCTTCAAATTCTACATCTATCTTCTGGATTTCTTCATCTACTGTATCCAGCTTTATGATCCTGTTTTCGTAGTAGATCCTTACTGTTGCCTCGTCTTCTACTGCCTGGGTCATATCGTATGTATCTATAGTATGTCCAAACACTGCTGTGGTGGACTTGTCTTCAAGGTCAATTGGTGTTCCTGTAAAGCCAATAAAGGATGCATTTGGTAGGGCATCCCTGATGTATTTGGCATAACCATATGAAACTTCTCCTGTCTTTATATCTGTCTTTGCCTTTAAGCCGTACTGGCTCCTATGGGCTTCATCTGCTATTACTATTACGTTTCTTCTGTCTGTAAGGGCTGGCATATCCCCTTCATCTGGGCTGAACTTCTGGATTGTGGTAAATATTATTCCCCCTGATTCCCTTTCGTTAAGTAGATCGTACAGACCGTTTATGTCCGTTGAGTTGTTGTTTGTCCTTGCTTTTTTCTGGGCATCAGTAAGCTTCCTTACATCTGCCTGCATGGGTGTCTGTCTTAATATATCCTTTGATTTGCTAAAGGTTGAGTACAATTGATCATCCAGGTCATTTCTGTCTGTTATTATTACAAGTGTTGGGTTGTTCAGTTCCTTTATTAGGCTTGCTGCATAAAATACCATGGATAGGCTTTTACCTGATCCTTGGGTATGCCACACTACCCCTATCTTTCTGTCTCCCTCTTCACTTATGGCTTCTTTTGTCTTTTCCACTGCCTTTTTAACTGCAAAGTATTGGTGATATCCTGATAGGATCTTTATTATGGATTTCTTGTCTCCCAGCTTCTTGCCATCTATATCAATATCTGATTCTTTTGATTCCTGAAAGAGGATAAAATTCTGGACTATATCAAGGAGTCTGTCTTTTCTAAGCATCCCTTGGATTAGGGTCTCAAACTGTGGCATTGACTTTGGGGTTATATCGATTCCATCTATGGATTTCCAGAACTGGAACCATTCCATTGTGGATGTTATTGTCCCGGCCTTGGCATTTGTTCCATCTGTTAAGATTGAAAAGCCGTTGTAGTTAAAGAGGGATGGTATGTCCTTCTTGTATGTCTGAATCTGGTTGTATGCGCTTTCTATCCCTACGTTTTCATCAACTATTGATTTTAGTTCCATTAAAACAAGTGGTATACCGTTTACATATACCACTACATCTGGTCTTCTTGTTTCATTTTCCACTACTGTAAGCTGATTTACTGCCAGGAAGTCATTGTTTTCTGGATTGTCAAAATCCATTACATATGCTCTCTTTGTCCTGATATGTCCCTTTTCAGAAAAGGACACTTCAATTCCTTCCACCATAAGCTGATGGAAGTATCTGTTGTTTTCTTCAAGCATGGGGCT
>Ga0334893_1001789_pt1 | contig 18492 bp, 14 predicted proteins | sample GraSluR3_MG_5_FD_207218 | JGI IMG/M metagenome (GOLD analysis project Ga0334893, IMG submission 207218) | Sludge microbial communities from methane-producing bioreactor in Wageningen University, Netherlands - Granular Sludge_09_05-R3 | ecosystem: Engineered > Bioreactor > Anaerobic >...
AATCCGTGTTCATCCAGCAGGCGATACACGCGGGGTAGCTCATGAGCATTTGCGATATGCCTGCAATTCAGCGTCAGTAGGTATTGTACACCCGCTACCGCAGCAGCGGCAATGTGCAGTGCGTCGGCGGCTGCTCTTGGCGGCATGATTGATGCAGACACCATCGCGCGCGCCAAGGTTCGGACATCGTCATCGAGCGGCACAATTGGCAGACCCTCGAGCAGTTTCAATCGTTCTGCCGCAGCCCCCGGATCACCAGCGGATGCCTCGGAGAGCATAAAGGTGTCAGGAACCTTTAAGGCGCTTGTCCGGGTGTATTTGCATAACAAAGGTTCCTGACACCTTTTTGATTGCCGCGCGGCCCGGGCGACATGGTTCGTGGTCGGGCACAAATCGGGGTTTGACTTTCTCCGGCCGATCGCGCATGATAGGTGGACAAAGGAACACTATGCGCGGCCGGAGCAGCCGGGCGGCGCGAGCGGGCCGGCCGGCGGGATCCAAAGCCGGTCTGCGCGCCGGCGCCGCGGGCGGCCTTCGTGGTTCTCGGCGCGCTGCGGGCAAGGCAACTCGACTGGGGGGAGATATGCAGAATGGATCGTCCCTTGAGCGACAACTCGACCAACCCGGCCCATGCCGCGCCGGGGGGCAATGCCGCGTTCGACATCCACACGGCCCGGCCCTCGAAGGCGAGGCGTGGCGATCGGCAGGGTTGGCGCCCACAACACCCCTCGGGTGGCGTGACGAACCGAGGTTTCGCGTCCTTTGGTACCCACGCCCCCAATGCCCGCGAAACCGACTTTCGCGCGTCTTGGCGCCCACAAAACCCCTCGAATGGTGTCACGAATCGGGTTTTCGCGTCGCTTGGCGCCCACAACCCCCCCCGGGTGGCGTCGCGAATTGCGGCTCGCGCCGTTTGGCGCCCACGGACCTGCCCGGGGCAGTGGTCCGGCTACACCTGGAAAAGATGCTATGGTCTGATAGAATGTTCCACCATTTCCGTCGGGTGGGGGACGGTCCCCACGAGGAGGTTTCATGGCTGGCATGGCGATTGCGGAGTGCGAGATGGCCACCGAATTGGAGCAGGCGATTCGCAACAAGACGGCCCAAGTGGGCATCGTCGGGCTGGGGTACGTCGGATTGCCCTTGATCCGGGCTTTCGTCGCGGCCGGATATCCGACCATGGGCTTCGACGTCGACCAAGGCAAGGTCGACCGGCTGCGGGCGGGGGAGAGCTACATCGGCCACATCCCTTCGGCCTGGATCGCCGACTGCATTCGCGACGAGAAGTTCGTGCCCACGGCCGACATGAGCCGCATGGGGGAGGCCGACGCCCTGCTGATCTGCGTGCCCACCCCGTTGAGCGAGAGCCGCGATCCCGATTTGTGCTACGTCGAGGCGACGACGCGGCAGATCGCCGAGACCCTCAGGCCGGGGCAACTCGTCGTCCTGGAGAGCACCACGTACCCGGGTACCAGCCGCGACGTCATGTTGCCGATCCTTGCCCGGCGCGGGCTGAGGGTGGGCGAAGACTTCTTCCTGGCCTACAGCCCCGAGCGCGAAGACCCGGGCAACCCCGACTTCTCGGCCGACGGCATTCCCAAGGTGGTCGGCGGCATCGAGCCCAACAGTTGCCGTCTGGCGGAATTGCTTTACCAGCAGGCGGTGGTTCGGGTGGTTTCCGTCTCGAGTTGCGAGGTGGCCGAGGCGTGCAAGATCCTCGAAAACACCTATCGTTCCGTCAACATCGCCATGGTCAACGAGCTGAAGATGCTCTGCGACCGCCTGGGCATCGACGTCTGGGAGGTCATCGAGGCCGCCAAGACGAAGCCCTTTGGGTTTCAGGCGTTTTACCCTGGTCCCGGGCTGGGCGGGCACTGCATCCCCATCGATCCCTTCTACCTCAGTTGGGTGGCGCGCAAGCACGGCATGAGCACGCGCTTCATCGAGCTGGCCGGCGAGATCAACACGAGCATGCCCCAGTACGTCGTCCGCCGAGTGATGGACGCGTTGAACGAGTCGAGCAAGGCCCTGCGCGGAAGCAAGGTCTGCCTGCTCGGCGTGGCCTACAAGAAGGACGTCGACGACCCGCGCGAGAGCCCGTCGTTTGCGCTAATGGAGCTGTTGCAGGCGGGCGGGGCCGAATTGAGCTACAACGATCCGCACATTCCGAAGCTGCCCGCGATGCGGCATCACGACGTGCCCGACCTGTCGAGCCGCGAGCTGACCGCCGAGTTCCTCGCCGAACAGGACTGCGTGCTCATCGCGACCGACCACTCGGCGTACGACTACGATTTCATCGTGCGCCACGCCCCGCTGGTGGTCGACACGCGCAACGCGACGAAGAACGTGCGCGAGGGACGCGAGAGGATTCGCAAGGCATGAGGGGGGAATGGAGGATCGAAGATTGAAGATCGAAGATTGAAGATTGGGGTTTCATGGTTGGGCGTTACCTGGTGACCGGTTGTGCGGGTTTTATTGCGTCGAAGGTGTCGCAGTTGCTGCTCGACGCCGGGCACCTCGTCGTGGGCGTCGACAATCTCAACGACGCGTACGACCCCAGGCTAAAGCAGTGGCGTCTCGCCCAACTGGCGCCCCAGGCGAATTTTCGGTTCCATCACCTCGACATCACCGACCGGGGCGCCCTGCAGCGGCGATTCGAGGCCGACGCCCGGTCGGAGGAATCGAGCGGCATCGACGAAGCCCCCTACTCGGCGGTCTTCAACCTGGCGGCGCGGGCGGGGGTGCGTCCCAGCGTCGAGAATCCTTGGATCTATTACCAGGCCAACGCGGAGGGCACGCTCAATCTGCTCGATCTGTGCCGGCGGTTCGGGGTGGGGAAGTTCATCCTCGCTTCGACCTCGAGCCTGTACGGCTCCCACAATCCGGTCCCCTACCGCGAAGACGCCGACACGAACCGCCCCCTTTCGCCCTACGCCGCGTCGAAGAAGGCGGCCGAAACCCTGGCCTACACCTACCACCACCTGCACGGCCTCGACGTGACCGTGTTTCGCTACTTCACGGTGTACGGGCCGGCGGGCCGGCCCGACATGAGCGTCTTCCGCTTCATCCGCCGCATCGCCGAGGGCGAGCCGATCGTGCGGTTCGGCGACGGGAGCCAGTCGCGCGATTTCACCTACGTCGACGACATTGCGCGAGGAACCGTGGCGGGCCTCGCGCCCGCCGGCTACGAGGTGGTCAATCTCGGGGGCGACCGCCCGGTGAAGCTCTCGGCCGTGATCGATCAGATCGCCCAGTTGGTTGGGCGGGAGCCGATCATCGAGGCGCGTCCCATGCACCCGGCCGACGTACCCGCCACCTGGGCCGACGTGAGCAAGGCGCGCCGCCTGTTCGACTGGGCGCCCGAGGTGGGGATCGAGGAGGGCCTGCGGCGCTCGGTCGAGTGGTATCGGGAGAACCGGCAGGAAGTGCTTCCGCTCGAGTTGGGCTGGGCGTAAGAAGACGTTCGTGGGTTTTTGGGCGCTGTTCGCCGAAGCAACCCCTCTGTGTGGGGGTCGTCGACCCCACGACCCCCGTTCGCAGGGCCCGAGGGGCCGCCACGGCATGTTCTTCCATGTCGGCCGGCGTCACATCCAATGCCGGACCGTCGGGAAACGCCTCCCGGGCGACCATTCTTCCCCAGCCTTCCGCAACCTCACTTGCTTTCCTTCAGCTTCCGCTCCCGAGTTTCCTTGTTCGTCATCTGCCGATGCTCCTTCGACTTGCGACGACATGACTATTCCGAATCCGGCTTGGTCGGTTCAACCGTCCCTGTCGGCGCTGCAAACCCGTTCTTACGCCCCGGCGAACACCATGCCCGCGGAAGGGCTGGCATCCCCGGGGTCGGGCCGTTACCATAGGGGTTTCGTCGACCAATGCACCTGTTTGCTTGTGGGAGCGATGCATGGCTGATCCTCAAGAACTGTACGAAGCGATCCTGACCGGCAATGCGAAGCAAGCCGAGGAGGTCACCAAGGCGGCGTTGGAAGAGGGCGCCAATCCCTCGGATCTGCTGAGCAAGTACATGATCCCGGCGATGGACGAGGTTGGGTCGCGGTTCGAGTGCAACGAGTACTTCGTGCCCGAGCTGCTCATCGCCGCCCGCGCCATGAAGACCGCCCTGGAATTGCTCACCCCGCGCTTGGCGGCGGCGGGCGCCAAGGCGGCCGGCCGGGTCGTGATCGGGACCGTCCAGGGCGATCTGCACGACATCGGCAAGAACCTCGTCGCGTCGATGCTCGAGGGGGGCGGATTCAAGGTCGTCGACCTGGGCGTCGACGTGCCCGCCCAGAAATTCGTCGAGGCCATCCAAGAGGAGGATGGGTCGATCCTGGCCCTTTCGGCCCTGTTGACCACGACCATGACCCAGATGAAGGCGGTCATCGAGGCCCTCGAGGCGGCCGGAATCCGCGAGAAGACCAAGATCATGATCGGCGGCGCGCCGATTACGCAACAGTACTGCGACGAGATCGGCGCCGACGGCTACAGCGACAACGCCAGCGGGGCCGTGGGCATGGCCCGCAAGCTCGTCGGCGCGGCCTGACCCTGGCGCGGGCGGCTCGAGTCGCTTCCCACGGACGGATCGGCCTTGGCGGCGTCTGGGTCGGTTCCCTTCTGAAGGTGCGTCACATGCTCCAAGAGCTTCTGGCGGGCGGGCCGGTCGTCACCGACGGGGCTTGGGGTACGGAATTGTTCGCCCGAGGGCTCGAAGTCGGCCGGTGCCCCGACGCGTGGAACCTCTCGCACCCCGACCGGGTCGAACAGGTCGCCCGGGCCTACGTCGAGGCGGGCAGCCAGGTCATCCTCACGAACACTTTCGGCGCCAGCCGGCCCATGCTCGAGCGGCACGGTCTGGCCGACCGGGTTGCGGAGATCAACCGGGCCGGGGTCGAAATCTCGCGCCGCGCCGCGGCCGGGCGGGCCAAGGTCTTCGCCTCGATGGGCCCCAGCGGCCTTTTGCTCATCAGCGGCGCGACCAGCCCCGAGGCCCTGGCCGAAGCCTTTGTCGAGCAGGCCCGTGCCCTGGCCGAGGGCGGGGCCGACGCGATCGTGGTCGAGACGATGTCCGACCTCGCCGAGGCCAGGCTCGCCGTGGCCGCCGCCCGCGCCACCGGCCTGCCCGTCGTCGCCTGCATGACCTTCGATTCGGGCAAGGACCACGACCGCACCATGATGGGCACCACGCCCGAGCAGGCAGCCGGCGCACTTGCCGAGGCCGGCGCCGACGCGATCGGCTCGAACTGCGGCCAGGGGATCGAAGGCTTCGTGGGCATCGCGCGGCGGCTTCGGGCGGCCGGCGATCGGCCCGTCTGGATCAAGGCGAACGCGGGGCTTCCCGAGGTGGTCGACGGCAAGGCCGTCTGGACCCAGACGCCCGAACGATTCGCTTCGCTGGTTCCGGCTGTCGTCGAGGCGGGTGCCGACTTCGTGGGGGGCTGCTGCGGAACCAGCCCCAGGTTTATTCAGGCCGTCCGGGAGAAGTTGTCCCGATGAACTCGCGCGACCGGGTGCTGGCCGCCATCCACCATCGCGAACCCGACCGCGTGCCCATCGACCTGGGTGGAACGCGCCAGTCGGGCATGGCGGCGTCGACCTACCACCAACTCAAGGCCCGCCTGGGCCTCGACACGCCCACCCGCGTGTTCGACGTCTACCAGATGCTGGCCGAGATCGAGGAGCCCGTCCTCGAACGGTTCGGGGCCGACGTGATGTGTCTCAATCGGCCCGTGGTGGCCTTCGGCATCCGCAACGAGCGATGGAAGCCCTGGCGCCTGTTCGACGGCACCCCAGTCGAGGTGCCCGGCGGGTTCGAGCCCGTCCCCGAGCCGAACGGCGACCTGGTGCTGCGGAAGCCCGACGGCAGCCTCATGGCCCGGATGCCCAAGGGCGGCCTGTACTTCGATCGGATCGACAAGTATCCGGGCGCGGCGCATGCCGATCCCGACGCGCTCGACGTGCCCCTGCTGTCGACCGAGGAATGCGACCACCTGCACGCCCAGGCCGATGCCTATCGGCAGAACACCGACCGGGCGGTCATGGTCGCCATGGGCCCGCCGTTCGAGCTGTTCTTCGGTTTGGGCACGGGCGATTTCTCGGCCTGGATGATGACCCTGGCCACCGAGCCCGACTACGTCCGCTCGCTCTACGAGCGGCTCGTCGAGGCGTGGCTCGAGAACCTGCGCCGCCTTTACGACGCGGTCGGCGATCGCGCCGACATCGTGCAGTTCAACGACGACCTGGGCACGCAGGACGCCCCCTTCCTATCGATCCGCATGTTCCGCGAGCTGATCATGCCCTACTACAAGCGAGGGCTCGATTGGATCCACGCGAACACGCCGTGGAAGGTCTTCATGCACAACGACGGGGCGATCTTCGACTTTCTGCCCACGCTGATCGAGATGGGCGTCGACCTGCTCAATCCCGTGCAGACCACGGCCAAGGGCATGGACCCGGTCAGGCTGAAGCGCGAGTTCGGCGACCGGATCGTCTTCTGGGGCGGCGCCTGCGACTGCCAGGGCACGCTGGCCTTCGGCACGCCCGAACAGGTCGCCCGAGAGGTCGAGCGGAACGTCGGCATCTTCGCGCCGGGCGGGGGCTACGTGCTGGCGGCCGTGCACAACATCCAGGCCGGCGTGCCTCCCGAGAACGTGATCGCCCTGTTCGACACCGCCCTTTCGGCGACCTGGAACAGGGTGGAGGAACGATGAACGGGGCGAGCGGGGCGGAGGTCGGGCGCGCCGGTCGCTGCCCCGGCTCGTGCGAGTCTTTTGACGGAGTGGGGTTTTGCGACTGAAGCTCATTGCCTGCGAGATCCTGTTTCGCGAACTCTGCGCCGCCGTCGCCAGGTCGCCCAACCGCGTCGATCTCGAGTTCCTGCCCAAGGGCCTGCACGACGTGGGCCGGGAGGGCATGCGAAGCCGGCTCCAGGAGGTGCTCTCGGGCGTCGACGCCTCGCGCTACGACGCGGTCGTGCTCGGCTACGCCCTGTGCAGCAACGGCGTGGTGGGGCTGGCCGCCGACAAGATCCCCCTGGTGATTCCCCGGGCCCACGACTGCATCACGCTGTTTTTCGGCTCGAAGGAGCGGTATCTCGAATACTTCCAGGCCCATCCCGGCGTGTACTTCAAGACGAGCGGCTGGATCGAGCGGGGCGACCATCTCGAACAGCTCGCTCCCGAATCGATTCCCCGCAAGACCGGCATGGTCCAAACGTTCGAGGAGCTCGCGGCCAGGTACGGCGAAGATAACGCGAAGTTTCTCCACGAACAGCTTCGCGACATGACGCGCAACTACGGCCGGCTCGCCTATATCGAGATGGGCATCGAGCCCGACGACCGTTTCGAGCGGCAGGCCCGCCGCGAGGCCGCCGAGCGGGGCTGGAAGTTCGAAAAGCTGGCCGGCGACATGGGACTTCTCCAGCGCCTGGTCGACGGCCCCTGGGACGACGACGAGTTCCTCGTGGTCGAGCCGGGCCGGCGCGTGGGGGTCAGCTTCGACGCAACGATCCTCAAGGCCGAACAAGGGTAAGGGTCCGGCACGGTCTCACCGGCCGTTCAGCGGGCAATTTCCGCGGCAGAGCGCGCCTTGCACCCGGCGAAGCAAGCGGAGATTCGCTCCCACGCACGGGGGGGACAGTCCGAGGTCCCCGCGGTCTGGAAACCATCGACAACCACGCGAAACGAAGCGCGGGGGGCCGGAAAGTTCCGCAAGACACGGATGCCCGGTTTTTCAGATGTCCACGCCGTCTCGGCTTCCCGGAACCGACGAAGTCGACCGCGCGGCCGGCCGGAACCCTTGCCCGCGCGACGCGGCCGGAATAGACTTCTCTGCATTTTCGAACGCACCCTCACGTTCCCCAGACCAAGTAAGGAGGAGCTAGCGATGAAATCTCGGGTTTTCGCCTTGTCGGGCGCGTTGGCCGTGTTCGCCGTTTCGGCCCCCGCCGTGTTCGCCCATTGCCAGATTCCCTGCGGCATTTACGACGACCCGGCCCGGTTCGTCGAGATGCAGGAGCACGTCACGACCATCGAGAAGTCGATGAACGAGATCGTGGCCCTGTCGAAAGAGGCCAGCCCGAACTGGAACCAGATCGTCCGCTGGGTCATGAACAAAGAGGACCACGCCGACAAGCTGACCGAGATCGTCAGCTACTACTTCATGGCGCAGCGGGTCAAGCCGGCCGACCCGAGCGATAAGGCGGCCTCGGCCAAGTACGTCCAGCAATTGACGTTGCTGCACCGGATCATGGTCCACGCCATGAAGGCCAAGCAGACGACCGACCTCGAACAGTGCGCCGCGATGCGCGAGCTGATCAAGCAGTTCCAGGCCTCGTACCTCGGCGACACGGCGCAGCACACGGGAGGCACGCACCAACACGCCGACGGGACGACTCACCGTCACTGATCCGCCCGGAGGCCGGCCGGGGGGCGCGCGCAAGGCGTTTCCGGTTCACGGAGATTCCGCCGCATCTGCCGGGACAACGTACTGCGGGGGGATGACCTTGGCCGACATGACGCCGATCGAGAAGTAGATCTGCATCAGGTCTTCGACCTCCATGTCGACCTTTTCGACCGCCGTCGTGGGGACGAACACGACGCCCCCCGACATGGGCACCGGCGAGGTGGGCACGTACACCACGTGGTATTCCTGCCCGGCAAACCGGTACACGTCGTGCGAAACGAGCAGGCCGAGAAACCCGCCCCCGTGATCTTTGCCGAAGGCGCAGTAGACGACGCTCATCCCCTTCATCTCGTCCTCGTCGTCGCGATTGAACATCTCGACGACCTGCACGACGGGACGGTAGAGGAAGTTGACCAGCGGGATCCGCTCGATGGCCGCGTTGAGGCCTTGCTCGACTTGCCGGCGCCCCTTCGATTTCACGTACACCCCCAACAGCCAGATGACCGCGAGCACCACGATCCAGCCGACCACGTTGGCCACGTGGGAGCTGACGTTGTAGGGCAGGCCGAGGTAGGCGAAGGCCCGGCCCACCACACTGCGCGGGCCGAACCACTCGACCAGCGTCGTCCCCACCCAGCTCATGATGCCGATCGTGATGGCAATGGGCAGAACCACGAAAAAGCCGGCCAGAAACGTCGAGACGATGCCCTGTTTCCAGAGCCAGGAGAGCACGGGTTTCATCATCGACGGGCTCCTTGTTGCCGGTGCCTTCGGGCACCTTGGGGACGCAGCGCGGGCCGCGCGAAACACGACGACGGGCGATGCCCCGCGCGGACGCAAAATCCCAATGTATCGGCGCTCGCCCGTCGAGGCTAGATCGACTTCGGGTCCGACCGCAGCGCGAAGTCGAACGTCTCGCGTGCCCTTTCGACCGTCACCGTCAGCTCCGAACGATCGTTGTAGCGAGGCGGAACGCGCTCGGAGGTGCGCGCGGGTCGATCGGCATGGGCCTCGTCTTCGGCTCCCTCGGCCTCGGCCAGCCCGGGGGCTCGCCGCGACGACCAGATGCGGACCGTCTTGCGGCCCTTGGTGACGCCGGGCCTCTGCGAGTTGAACATCAAGCGGTATCGCCCTCGGCCGTCGGTCGTGGCGTACGAAAAGGTGAGGTCGCCGGCCTCGAAGATCACCAGACCCCCGGCCAGGGGCTCGCCGTTGAGGGTCACCTTGCCCGTGACCGTCGAGAGATCGAGGCTGCCGTAGTCGGGCTGGGGCGTGCCGCATCCCGACAAGACGCATGCCGACACGGCCACGATCGTCGCCGATCGCCAGACGCAGAACCGGCTCATCGTGCGATCCTCCTTCTTGGCAAGCCTGGGAAAGCGGCTCGCCGAACGCGGCGAGACCGTGAGCGATTCGTTGGAAATTGCTCGTCAATAATTTTGGGCCCAACGGCCTGAATCTCAACTCTAGAAACCGCCGGCGACCTCGCCGCCGTTGCGCGATCCGATCGCGAGGTACACGTTGCCGTCGATCGCATCGGCGATGAACCGGACGTTTCCGTCGCCCATGGCGAAGTGGGCCCCGGCGGCGTGGTAACTTCCGAACGAGAGTTCCATGAGACAACCGTGCATGCCGGGATGCTTCACAAAGGCGTTCATCGGCGCCAGGGTCGTGCCGACGAACTCCGAAAACTCGGTTCCGCCGGTTCCCCCGTCGCAACGGCAGGGGTCGATCTGGGGCGAGCCGATGTACCAGAAGTCCATGCCTTGCCCGTCCTTGACGAATTCGGGATCGGTTCGCGACTCGCCCAGGAAGATCGTGTTCGAGGTTCCGTCGGTCACGTCGGCGAAGCGCACGCGGCTGCAAGCGTAGAAGATGCCGTTCTGGTCGAGATGCTCGAGCGACTTCGAGCCGGGCACGACGATCGTGCTCGTGTCGTCGGAGCTGGCCTCCGAGCCGGCGTTGCCCCGGTAGCTGCACGGCACGCGGTCGGGCACGTTGTTGTAGGTCACGTGTTCGGGAACCGGCATCGACGGGCAGCGGAACAGGGGCAGCACCGTGGCGCAGGCCGCGGTGTTCGCCGAGCCCGAGTCCCAGTTGCCCGGCCCGCTCTCCTGGAAGTGGATCGTCTCGTACAGGGCGCCCCACTCGCAGAAGGGCAGCAGGTGGAGCGACCAGCCCGTGCCCCGGTCGTCCCATCCGTAAGGCACCACCTTGAACGCGTCGTGGTAGTTGTGAATCGCCAGGGCGATCTGCTTGAGGTGGTTGGCGCACTGCGTTCGCCGGGCGGCCTCCCGCGCCGCCTGCACGGCGGGAAGCAAAAGCGCGATCAGGATGCCAATGATCGCGATGACCACGAGCAGCTCGACAAGCGTGAATCCACGTACCCAACTTGCCCGATGTGAAGTTGCCATGCGCGATCTCCTCGGGTTGCCTGGTGATGGATCGGGTCGACACGAGCGCCCCAGAACGCCTCTTTAGGACGTTCGCCTGGAACCCATAATAGACGCCAAGAGAAGCCGCCCGACAAGTGCCCCCCGGGCCGTCCCTGGCGATCGGCCTGCCTCCCCACATACGGGCTGCCATCAACGGGGTAGAACCTAATACCCCCGCGTCCCCCGGAATTCCGAAAAACGGCTTGACCCATCCTACAACCTGTCGTAGAATGCTCCTACAGAACGTAGGACATCGCGTTGCCGCCGAGGAGTCGAAGCATGACCGAGCCGAAGCTCGGATCGCTCAGCGAAACCGAACTCGCCGTGCTCAAAGCACTTTGGCAGCAGGGGCCGGGCACGGTCCGCGAGGTCAACGAGCGCGTCGGCCGCTGGGCCTACACCACCGTGCAGACGCTGCTCACCCGGCTGGAGCGAAAGGGATACGTGGCCTGCGACCGGAGCGGCTTCGCCCACGTGTTTCGGGCTCGCGTGTCGCGCGACCGGCTCATTCGCCGCCGATTGGGCGAGCTGGTCGACCAGCTCGCCGACGGGGCGGCCTCTTCGCTGGTGCTGGCGCTGGTCGAGGAAAACCGCTTCTCCCCCGACGAGATCGAGCAGTTTCGACGAATGCTCGACCGCCTCGAGAAGAAGCGGCGCGGAGGCGATCCTTCCGGCCGGTCGGTCTAGTCTTTGGGGTTTGCCGAGGTCTTATCCACGAGAGGAGTCGGGCGATGCTTGCGTGGTTTGCGTGGAACACGCTGGCCGCGGCCGTTCTGGCTGCCGTGGTGCTCGTGCTCTGCCGGCTGTTTCGATTCCGGCCCGCCGTGCAGCACGCCCTGTGGCTGCTGGTGCTGGCCAAGCTCATGACGCCGGCCTGGATCGCCTGGCCCTGGACGCCGCGAGAAGCATGGCAGTATGTGCGTCCGGCCGTCGCCGAACCGGCAGCGTCGCCGGCCGTGGTCGGCACGTCGCAGCGGTCGCCGACGGGCCTTGTGCGCGACGCGGCGGCAGCGCCGACGGCAGGCCCGTCGACCGCGATGGAAGTCGCGCCCCCGAGGGCCCGGGCGCCGGCGACGCCGACGCCGACCGTGGATCGGTCGGTTATCCCGCCGCGCTTGCCTGCGGCCATCGAGGCAGAGAGTCCGTGGATCGAGGCGCTTCGAGCGGGCTGGGCGCCGGGCCTGCTGGGCCTTTGGGCGGCGGGGGCCCTGGCGATGCTCTGGATCCAGGTCGTCCAGGCGGTCCGGTTCGCTCGTCGCGTGCGTGGAGGGCAAGAGCCGCCGCAATGGCTCGACGACGAGTTGCATCGCCTGGCCGAGCGACTGGGAGTTCGGCCGCCGGGCCTGTTCCTGGTCGCCGAGTTGGGCCATCCGGTCGTGTGGTGCCTCGGGCGGCCCAAGCTGCTCTGGCCCGCCGAGTTGGTCGACGTCGCGCCCGGGCAAGTGCGAGGCGTCATTCTGCACGAGTTGGCCCACCTGCGTCGGCGCGACCATTGGGTCGCGTGGGCCGAGTCGATCGGGGCCTGCGTGTGGTGGTGGAACCCGCTGTTCTGGCACGTGCGGCGTCGGGTTCGCGAGTGCGCCGAGATGGCGTGCGACGCCTGGGTCGTCTGGGCGATGCCCGACGGGCGCCGCACGTACGCCGAGGCGTTGATCGAAGTGGTTCGTCGCTTGTCGCAAGGGTCGAGGGCCGTCCCCGCGCTGGGGGCGCTCGGCCTGAACCGCAGGAATTTCGAGAGGAGGTTGACCATGATCTTCGACGAGAACGTGTCGCGTCGCGTGTCGTGGACCGCGGCCCTGCTGATCGGCCTTCTGGGCGCGGCCGCCCTGCCGGGTTGGTCGCAGGAGGCTGCCGAGTCGAAGCAGCCGCCGAAGGAGCCGCCCCCAGCGTCTGGCATGGCGGCGCCCGCGCAAGCGGGCGCGGACGATCCGTTTGGCGGGGCCGCAACGGAAGAGGCAAGGGAAGCATCCAAGCCAGGGCCGTCGAGTGCGGCGTCGTCCCCGAAGCAGAAACCCGCGCCGGTCCCAGGCTCGCCCTTCCCGGGCGGAACGATGTATGGGGGCGGGTATCCCGGCGGGATGGGGATGGAGGATGCGGCGGCCTCGCCCCCGGCCAAGCGCCCCGAGCCGAAGACCATCGAGGTCTTTCGGCTGAAACATCGCGAGCCGACCGAGGTGATCCAGATCGTCACGGGCCTGCTCGAATTGACGACGCGAACCGGCGACGGCACGGCCGGCGAGGTGTTCGTGCTCGCCGTGCTCCGGCCCGCGAAGGGTGACGGCGTATACGACATGGGTGGGTTCGCGGGCGATCCCTACGCCCCCGTGGGACACCCGGGGATGGGCATGATGCCAGGCATGATGTCGGGTGTTGCCGCCCTCGACGTGCGTCTCACGGCCGACCCGCGCACTCGGGCGGTGATCGCGCGGGGTCCGAAGCCCGTGGTTGAACAGGTCGGCGAATTTGTGGCGGCGCTCGACAAGTCGGACGACGAGTTCCCGGGCGCGATTACCAAGCCCGAGAACGTGCGCCTGATCAAGTACCGGCACCGATGCCCGGACGAAATGGCCCGCGTGTTGCACCAGTTGGGAATCGCGGTCGAGTTCCCGGCGGGGTCAAGGGTTAAAGCCGGGCAGTACGGGTTCGTACAGGTACCAACGGTGGCAATGGCGCCGGCCGAACCCGGGGGAGTGTTCATCGCCGCCGGCCGGGCCGCCGATCTCGACCCGATCCAGCGATTGATCGAGTCGCTCGACGCGGTCGAGGGCTACACGCCGGCGGGCGGCGCGGGCTTCGGCATGCCGGGCAGTGGAACAATGCCGAGACCCCCAGACTCTGTCGGCGCGGGCTTTCCCGGCATGGGCGGTTACCCGCCTCGCGGGCCGAGGGGTGCCACGGAGCCGGAGACGCCGTAGAGGCCGCCGCCGGCGTTCGCCCCCTGCCACCCGGCCCATCGCCAGCCGTTATCGGATTGGCCGGCACGAAGCCGGCCCGAGAGCGCTCCGAGCGAGCCGCACAAGCGGCCGCGGCCGAACGGGGAACGGGGGGTGTCGGGCAGAACACCCCTCAAGCGGCCGGCGCCGAGCCTTGACTTGCCCCATCCCCACGCGACAATAACGGTTTATCCGAGCTTCGCGCGTCGGAAGAGCGACTCGCGGAGGCACGGACGCCTCTTCTGTTTCGCAAAACCGCTGGGGAGATGCTCGAATGAGGGTTTGGCCGGGGCGACCGTATCCGCTCGGCGCGACTTGGGACGGCGGGGGGGTCAACTTCTCGCTGTTCTCCGAGCACGCGACCAAGGTGGAGCTTTGCCTGTTCGACTCCCCCGACGCGGAGCGGGAGTCGCAGCGCGTCGCGCTTCCCGACCAGACCGACATGGCCTGGCACGGCTACCTGCCCGACGTCCATCCGGGGCAGCTTTACGGGTATCGCGTCCACGGGCCCTACGAGCCCGAGCAGGGCCACCGGTTCAATCCGAACAAGGTCTTGCTCGATCCGTACGCCAAGGCGATCGGCCGCGACCTGCGCTGGGGCGACGAGACGTTCGGTTACGCCATCGGCGACGAGGACGAAGACTTGTCGAGGGACGACCGCGACAACGCGGCCGGCGCGCCCTTGGGGGCGGTCATCGACACGGCGTTCACGTGGGGCGACGACGCGCCGCCCGCCGTGCCGCGGCATAACATGGTCATCTACGAAGCCCACGTGAAGGGTTTCAGCCGGCTGCATCCCGAAATCCCCGACAACCTTCGCGGCACGTACCTGGGGCTCGCGTCGCAGCCCGCCATCGAGCATTTCAAGCGGCTGGGGGTCAATGCGGTCGAGTTGATGCCGGTGCACCATCGGGTCGACGACCGGCACCTGGTCGACAAGGGGTTGAACAACTTCTGGGGCTACAATACGCTCGCCTTTTTCGCGCCGGATACGCGGTACGCCTCGGCGGGGGTGGGGCCCGAGTCGGTGCGCGAGTTCAAACGCATGGTCCACGCGCTGCATTCGGCCGGCATCGAGGTCATCCTCGACGTGGTTTACAATCACACGGCCGAGGGCAACCATCTCGGCCCGACGCTGTCGCTGCGGGGAATCGACAACTCGTCGTACTACCGGCTCGTGCACGACAACCCGCGCTACTACATGGATTACACGGGCTGCGGCAATACGCTCAACATGCAGCAGCCTCGCGTGCTGCAGTTGATCATGGACAGCCTGCGCTACTGGGTTCTCGAGATGCACGTCGACGGGTTCCGCTTCGACCTGGCCAGCGCGCTGGCCCGCGAGCTGCACGAGGTCGACAAGCTGGGCGCGTTCTTCGACATCATCCATCAGGATCCGGTGCTCTCCCAGGTGAAGCTCATCGCCGAGCCGTGGGACCTCGGCGAGGGGGGCTACCAGGTGGGTAACTTTCCCGTGGGGTGGAACGAGTGGAACGGCAAATACCGCGACACGGTCCGCCGCTTCTGGCGCGGCGACGAGGGCACGGTCTCGGAGTTCGCCACGCGCCTGTGCGGCAGCAGCGACCTGTATGAATCGAGCAACCGGCGCCCCTACGCGAGCGTCAATTTCGTCACGGCGCACGACGGGTTCACCATCGAGGATCTCGTCAGCTACAACGAGAAGCACAACGAGGCGAACGGCGAGGACAACCGCGACGGCGAGTCGAACAATCTCAGTTGGAATTGCGGCGCCGAGGGCCCGACCGACGATGCCCAGGTGATCGAGCTTCGCGAGCGCCAGAAGCGCAACCTGGTGGCCACGCTGTTTCTCTCCCAGGGGGTGCCCATGCTCCGGGGCGGCGACGAGCTGAGCCACACCCAGCAGGGCAACAACAACGCCTACTGCCAGGACAACGAGATCAGTTGGCTCGACTGGAACCTCGACGAGCGGCGCGAGGACTTCCTCGAGTTCGTCGCCACAGTGGCCGGGCTGAAGCGGCGGCACCCCGTACTGCACCGGCCGAAGTTCTTCCAGGGCCGGCCCATCCGCGGCACCGACGTGAAGGACATCATCTGGCTCGACCCCTCGGGCGAGGAGATGGCCGATGAGGCATGGAACGCGGGCTTCGTGCGCTCGATCGGCGTGCGCCTGGCCGGCGACGCGATCGGCGAAGTCGACGAGCACGGCGAGCGCCTGGCCGGCGATACGATGCTCCTGCTGTTCAACGCCGACGGCAATCCCATCGATTTCCGCCTGCCGCCGCACGCGGCCGAAGAGCACTGGGAACTGCTTTTCGACACGGCCCAACGGCGGCCGAATCGCACCGATTTCCCCCAGGCCGAACCGTACGTTCTTCAGGGCCGCTCGGTGGCCGTGCTTCGCCTGGTCTCGGAAGAGGAGCAGGGCGAGCCTGGCCGGGAAGACCATTGAAGTGGGCCTCAAACGCAAGGAGATCTCCCGGTCATGGAGGCGGACCCCCAGTGGTACAAGACGGCCGTCGTGTACCAGGTTCACGTGCGCGCGTTCTACGACTCGAACGGCGACGGCATCGGCGACTTCGCGGGGCTGACCCAGAAGCTCGATTATCTCCAGGAGCTGGGCGTTACGGCGATCTGGCTCTTGCCGTTCTACCCGTCGCCGCTCAAGGACGACGGGTACGACATCTCCGACTATCGGCGCGTTCACCCGAGTTACGGATCGTTGCGCGACTTTCGCGTGTTTCTCCGTGAGTCGCACCGGCGCGGTTTGCGCGTGATCACCGAGCTGGTGCTCAACCACACCTCCGACCAGCACCCGTGGTTCCAGCAGGCCCGGCGCGCGGCGCCCGGCAGCCGCGAGCGGGATTTCTATGTGTGGAGCGACACCTCGGAGAAATACAGCCAAGCCCGGATCATCTTCCAGGACTATGAGACCTCGAACTGGTCGTGGGACCCCGCCGCCCATGCCTACTACTGGCACCGGTTCTTTCACCATCAGCCCGACCTGAATTACGACAATCCCGAGGTTCGGCGGGCCATCATCGCCGTGGTCGACCACTGGCTGCGCCTGGGGGTCGACGGCCTGCGCCTGGACGGGGTGCCCTACCTGTTCGAGCGGGAAGGCACGACCTGCGAGAATCTGCCCGAGACGCACGCCTTTTTGAAACAGCTTCGCGCCCACGTCGACTCGAAGTTTTCGGGGCGGATGCTCCTGGCCGAGGCGAACCAGTGGCCCGAGGACGCGGTGGCGTACTTCGGCGACGGCGACGAGTGCCACACGGCGTTCCATTTTCCGCTCATGCCTCGCATGTACCTGGCCGTGCAGATGGAGGACCGCTTCCCGATCCTCGACGTCCTCGAGCAGACGCCCGCGATTCCCGACAACTGCCAGTGGATGCTTTTCCTGCGCAATCACGACGAGCTGACTCTCGAGATGGTCACCGAGCAGGAGCGCGACGTCCTGTACCGCTTCTACGCGAAGGATCCGCGCGCGCGGATCAACCTGGGCATCCGGCGGCGGCTCGCGCCGCTTCTGGGAAACGACCGCCGCAAGATCGAGCTGCTCAACGGCCTGCTGCTCTCGCTGCCGGGAACGCCCAACATCTACTACGGCGACGAGATCGGGATGGGCGACAACATCTACCTGGGCGACCGGAACGGCGTGCGCACGCCCATGCAATGGAGCGCCGACCGAAACGCCGGCTTCTCCCGCGCCAATCCCCAGCAGCTCTACCTGCCCCCCATCATCGACTACCAGTACCACTACGAGACGCTCAACGTCGAGACGCAGGCGAACGGGTCTAACTCGCTGCTCCGCTGGATGCAGGGCGTGCTGCGGCTGCGGCGGAAGCTTCGGCCCCTTTCGCAAGGGTCGCTCGAGTTCCTGCATCCCGACAACCCGAAGGTGCTGGCGTTCGTGCGCCGCCGTGGTGAGGAATCGGTGCTCGTCGTGGCGAATCTCTCGCGATTCGCCCAGTTCGTCGAGCTCGACCTGTCGGCCTATCGCGGCAACACGCCCGTCGAGGCCTTCGGGCGGATTCGCTTCCCGCGCATCGGCGAACTGCCTTACCTGTTGACGCTCGGGCCCTATGCCTTCTACTGGTTCGCGCTGTACTCCGACGACTCGGGGGCGCCGTCGTGGCGCGCCGAATTCGACCTGCCCGTCCTGCAGACGCGCGAACGCTGGGACGCGGTGTTCGATCCGCCCTGTTGCCACGATCTCGAACGGGCCCTGCCGGCCTACTTGGCCTCGCGGGTCTGGCACCGCCGGCGCGCGGAACTCGTCCGCTCGGTGGCGGTTACCGACGTGGTCTCGTTCGCTCCGGCGGCCCCGGAACCGGGAATCGAGCTTGTGCTGACGCGGGTAGACTACGAGGACGGGCACGACGCCACGTACCTGGTGCCCGTGAGCTTCGCCACCGAAGCCCAGGCGTCGCAATCCGAGTCGATGGCCTCGCGCGAGGCGATTGCGAGGCTGAAGGTCGAATACGACGGCCTGACGGAAAACGGCCTCGTCTACGACGGATTCGGCGAGCCCGAGTTCTGCCGTTTGTTGCTCGAGGCCATTGCGGCGCGCCGCGCGATCAAGGGGCGCCAGGGAGTCCTGTCCGCCCGGCCCACGACGGCCTACCGCCGGATTCGGGGAGACGCCGAAGAGCCTCTCGAGATCCAGCAGCACCGCGAAGAGCAGAGCAACAGCGTCGTGGCCTTCGGGAACCGGTTCCTGCTGAAGCTCTTCCGCCGATTGG
>Ga0334893_1001802_pt1 | contig 18384 bp, 16 predicted proteins | sample GraSluR3_MG_5_FD_207218 | JGI IMG/M metagenome (GOLD analysis project Ga0334893, IMG submission 207218) | Sludge microbial communities from methane-producing bioreactor in Wageningen University, Netherlands - Granular Sludge_09_05-R3 | ecosystem: Engineered > Bioreactor > Anaerobic >...
AACCCACACCCACACACAGCCATGTAACCATGTAACCATGTAACACTTTCCCCGATATCCGGTACCTCACCTAAACAAATCATCGAATCATCTAATCAATAGTGTTTCAGTGCCTGCCCCGAGGACTTGGTGGTTTCAGTGTTAATATTAGTGAGAAACAACACTGGAGCCCCGAAACCTCGGTGGCTTGCCCCGGGAATCGGTGGCCTGCCCCGGGAATCGGGGGCTAAATGATAAATATCATAGCCCACGAATTTATTCGTGGGTCGAATTTGGTGCGCGGGACACTCCGAACCTCATACCACGCAACTCGAACCTGATTTTACATGCGATTTCTCTTCGGTTTGGATAGTGTTCCAAAAAGTGTGTCTGAAAAAGAAAAAAGTCCTTTTGATTTAGTTTTTCATAATCGACTAAAAGAATGTAAAACTTAAAAACCAAAAAGACCTATGGATGTCACAAAGGAACAACTATCAGGGGTATTTGTCAAGCATTTTGAGCGGGAAAAAGGATTACAGGGCCTCATGGAGCTCATGATTGAGAGTATGATGATGAGTGAACGGCGTGAGTTTCTGGAGGCAGATCCCGCTAACAAAGCATTGTATCACTTGTAACACTTTTCTTGTTGTTTCTGTTTTTTAATTGTGTTTTGAAAAGAGAAGGATCCGTTAATTTGGGATAGATACTTCTCTAATGGTTATTTTATTCTGTAATATTATATCAGATAATAGGATCCAATAATAATTGCCAATAACAATATTGAATGAATAAATATTCGAATAAATAGTGAATTATCTGACAGCCGGGATTTGAATACCACATTAACAATCAAAAGTGCTAGTAGAAACAGGCTGGCCATAATTACCACTGCATTGACACCAGGATACACATTGACAATAAAGAACAGAGAATTTATACAATACCCCCAAATGATCCCGGATAAGTATATTAACCATGAGTTTTTGTAGTATCCTTTTGGTATCATCAGGATCCTCTTAGGATAAATGAAATATGTAAGCGTCAATGCCAGACCAGAGAGAACCATACTAATTAATCCTCCTGGAATCTTAAACTGGATTAATATTGCTCCAGTAATAAAGGTGATCCATAATAAAATGAAAATAATTCTTGTTTTCATAGACATATTTTAGTTTTTACCAATTCCAGTATTGTTGTGAAGCCGTCCAGGCACATGATGCCACAATACTCCAAAAGGACCAAGGCAATCCAGCAATAAATAGTGCTATTGTAACAGGATTACCACTATTAAATATTAATCCCAGCTGATACTCGATACACGCATTCAATAATTCCTCCCATGATTGTGGTACTTCAAGCTGGTAGGTCTCTCCACCTACAGTAACATAAAAGTTTTCAGTTTCAAATATAAAGCGAATTTGCTTTAAACATGCTGTAGAATGAAGGATAAAGTTCTTTTGAACAGTAGTTAGATTAGCATCATTTGCTATCCTGTTTTCAAATGCGAAGGCCTTATTCAGAAATCCCTGGAGACTTATTGTTGTATCAGAAAGAATATCAATAAATGAACCTACGCTATCTATAATAATGTCATCTACGTCTGAAGTGTCATACGTTATTAGCTCTGGTGGATTGTCATCAGCGTAGTCCTTCCAGTTGTCAAAATAATCATCAAATACATCGCATTCACTTGTATCCTGGGTATTATTGACATAGAGCAGGGCCTCTATCCAATAGTAGTAGAAGGAAGAATCATACGGATTGTTTGAGTTGATTGAATTGTAGTTTGAATCCGTCTTAATAATTATCTCCCGCGGTGCATCATTGATCTGATTGGGGCTTTTCTGACAGCTGAAGTTAAATGTTAGTGCCAAGATGGCCAATAACAATATAAATGAAAAAATTCGTTTTCTCATATCTTTACATTGAAAAATTAACAGATTAGCATCACAAATGGTTTCGTTTAAGAATTTATAATTAGTGAATAAGAACAGCTTCGAGAACCCAAAGATAAACGATCAGGCATGAAATGTCAACAGCTTTCTCTCTCTCTCTCTCTCTCTCTCTCTCTCTCAATGGTTTGTGACATTATTTATAATGTTTATAAATGTTGTTGTTGGGATTGAGGGTTACATGGTTACATGGTTAAATGGTTAAATGGTTACATGCTTGCCCCGGGAATCGGTGGCCTGCCCCGAGACCTCGGTGGCCTGCCCCGAGACCTCGGTGGCTTGCCCCGGGAATCGGGGGTTAAATGATAAATATCATAGCCCACGAATTTATTCGTGGGTCGAATTTGGTGCGCGGGACACTCCGAAACTCATACCACGCAACTCGAACCTGATTTTACATGCAATTTCTCTTCGGTTTGTGATAACGACCGTTCCGGCTGCATTTCAGATTTCAAAGTTCAGCTAAAAACTTTCAATTATCGCAGCCCAATCACTGCTTGCATTTTATGCTGCTACGCAGACACGCTATATCGGATTTCTATTTGTGCATTCGAGCTTCGTTTTTCCGGGATACATTCTGTATGTTGCACTGCCAGACCTTTTGATATTAATATTATATTAAGATTGCCAATGTTTTTTTATGGTTTACATGGAGAGGTTAACCAATGGATTTACGAGGGATGACCAGTATGGGAAGGTAAATAATGAACATAAAAACTGAAAAAATCAGGCCACCTGTCGAACCTGCGGCCAATGCAAACCAAAATGGTTCGTTTTTTCCAAGGACAAGGAAAGGGATTAGACCCAGGATTGTTGAAAGTATTGTTAACAGTATCGGGATTATTTTGGCATTGAAAGCTTTTATGTAAAGTCTTGTTGGCGAATAACTTCCTGCGGCATTATCCTTTCGGATGATATTATATTCGTTAATAATATAAATAGATGCGTTAACGGTCAGCCCGCTCAGCAATACAAAAGATGCATATCCTCCCTGATCAAAATTGAAATCAAACCAGTAGAAAGTCATGAAAACGCCTATGAATGAAAGGGGTATGATAAAGATGATGGCCAGGGGCTGAAGTAGTGATTCAAAAAGAATGGAACAGATCATGTAAATAAGCAATATGATGAGCAGGAGTAATCCATATTGCAGGGTATCTTCTTTTCCCCAGGAATAGCCTGGAATTTCTGCATGATATCCCAAAGGCAGTTCTTCCTTCATCTCTTCCAACACTGTTGATGTGAATTTATGCCCAAATTTATAACTTCCAAGGTAGTTAAATCTGATCAGTTTAATATATTGCTGGTTTTCTTTCAGTATAGCAGACGGTGCGCGCTGTTTTTCAATATCAGAGAAGATACCGGCTGCTTTGTTATTGAGCGCAGGGGCCGGTTCATTAACCAGATTCCAGAGTCCATAATCTTTGCTTTTGTCAGAGTATAGTTTTACCTGCTCGGGTTTGTGGTTGTTAATTATGCTCAGAACCGGGGGATGGTTTAAATCATTTTCACTAAGTTGTGAGTATATGTCATGCACGGACAGATCGGCATGGCTCAATGAATATCTGTCAGGAATAATCAGATATTCGTATAGTGATTTTTCGAGCCAGTAGCGCCCCGATCCTTTTGTCACGATATCCCTGACCCTTGGGTGCTTTTTTAACTTCTCTTTCAGTATCTCTGCCTGATGTATTAATTCATCAAGGTTGTAACCATACATGCTGATAGAAAAGTTTGATGATTCATAAACAAATGCCGATTGTGAAAACCCCTGGCCTACACCATATACATGCCAGCTGATTCCTCCTCTGTCGATACTTTTACCAATCAGGCGGCCTTTTAACATATATGGGAAGGAAGTCTTTTCGTAATCTTCTTTGAAGGATATTGATATACTGGCACTGCCGGAACCATATATCCGGCTTACATATATGTCTATTTCCCCGAATTGCGAAAGAAAATTCTCTATATCAAGGATAACCTCATTCATCTGTGATATGGTGCACTCATTCGACATGCTCCCATACATATACAGCATGGTTTTTTCGGGGGCGCTGTAAGTACTGCGTTCATATACATAGTGAGAAAAAAGCCGCAAAGCTCCCCCCAGGGCCTTATTCACGATAGGCATGGCATTTTTGGTGTACCAGTCGCTGCCCAGGGTTTTGTTATACAATCCTGATATCCGCTTTTCTTCTCCCATTTTTGTGGGAAGAAGAAAGCTCGGAAGCCCAAAGGCCAGAATGGCAATAATAATTGCCAGAAGCCGAAAACGCAACAGTAACTGTATAAACTTTTCATAGATGATATTAAAAAGCAATATGAGCCGTGCTTTTCCCCGCCTGAAAGCAAAATTTCGTTTCGTAAAATGCATACGCGAAATCAGGGCCGGGATAAAAAACAAGGCCACCATAAGTGATACCATCAGGTTGATCATGATAATCAGTGCAAAATCTTTTAAATTTAACCGCAGGCCTTCGGGCAATAAAAATATGATTGAAAGCGAGGCCACGGTAGTGAGTGTCGATGCAAGGATGGCCATGAACACACGCAGATTGCCTTTGTGCCTTATGTGGTCGATCATAATAATGGTGTTGTCAATGATCAATCCCAGACTTATGGTTATTCCAGCAAGCGAATATAAATGGATTTCAATACCCAATAAGACATATAGCAGAAAACAAGTTGCAATATTTACAGCCAGGCTTAGTATGATGGCAAGTATATATTTGATGTTTCTGCCAAGTACAGCAACGAATATGAGCAGAATAACAATGGTAAAAAGGGTGCGCCAGTATATTTTCGCAAGTTCCTCCCTGATATATATGGTGCTGTCGTCATTAAGTTTTAAAAAATACCCTTTTGGGAGATGAGCTGAAAGCGACAACATTTGCTCTTTCACCTTTTGGGCTGTTTTGATATGGTTGGCACCGTTTTCAGGATATACCACCAGGTAAATGGCGTTCATGCTGTTAATCCGGAAATAGGCAGATGGCTGGTTTTGTGCATAACGGATACTGGCTATGTCACTAAGACATATTATCCTGTCTTCTACCCTTTTTACCTGAATCTTATTCCAGTCAATAATGCTGTCGGTACTGTTATTGATCTTAACAGAAATGAGGCGTTGATATGGGGCAATATCGATACTTGTATTGGCGATCCCGAGATGCTGGCGGTCGAAATATTGCCGGAGCGCAGTCATTACATCTGCTTCCTGCAAACCTAATCCTTCCATGGCCCGGTGATCGTATATGACTTCGATGGAGAAGGGCGTGCCACCATATACATTAATCATCTTAACATCTTCCACCGATGCAATCTCCTTTTTAATTTTGTTTATGGCATATTCTTCCAGGATGGCAGAGTTGGCGTTACCTGTCAAGCTGTATGTTAGCAGGGGAGTGTCCGACTCATCATCAGGCCGGTTCATTATGATCCGGGGGAAGGAAACTCCTTCCGGCAGTTGGGGGAATATTTGCCGGAGGATGATCGATAGTTCAAAACGGATTTGATCCGGGTCTGAATATTTGTCGACCAACAAATCAATGCTTCCGTATCCTCTGTTTGAGGTTGAAGTGATCTTATGTATTCCTCCCACAGTGCTGAAGGCACCTTCAAGTCTACTGGTAATCTCCTTTTCAACAAGTTCGGGGGATGCATTGTTCCATGAGTACGAAACGCTAACTGAGGGAAGGGTTGTTGAAGGACTTAATTGAATATTTAATAATGGGATGCTTAATAATCCCAATAAACCCAATACCAGAAAAACAACCAGCAAGGAAAAGGAGTGGGCTGTTTTTTTATCTCCCGTATCCATCAAGCCTCGTCTTTTCTTTTGTTAATGAACCAGTAAGCAAGCGGAATAAAATACAAACTAACAATGGTGCCAATGATCATGCCGCCAATAATGGCAAGTGCCAGCGGTTTTTGCAATTCAGCTCCAATCCCACCGAAAAACAGAAGGGGGAACAATGCCAGAATGGTAGTAAGGCTGGTCATAATAATGGGTTTTAAACGGCGAGTCCCTCCCTCGAAAATGGCTTCCCGCAAATCTCCTGATGCTTTGAAAATTTGGTTGATCGTATCGATTTTTAAGATGGAGTCATTGATAATAATGCCACTCATAACAATGATGCCAATGGCCGACATAATATTCAGGCTGCCACCAAACAACCAAAGCATTGCCAATGCCCCTGCAATATCAAATAGTACTTCTGATAGAACTATGACGGGTTGTGCCAGCGATTCGAACTGTGCTGCCAGAATAAAGTAAAGCATTAGTACAGAAATAAGTAAAATCAAAGCGAGTTGATTGATCAGGGACATGTTCTGGAAATAACTGCCTGAAAAACGGACATTCATCCCTTCTTTTCCCAGCCTGTTTCTAAGTTCACCGGAAAAGCCATGAATATTGTCCGGGACCTCTGAAAAATGAAGCGGAATATATTCTCCCCTGCGATTGGCAGTTAAGGACTTGAATGCAGATGATTGCTTTACTTGAACCAGGCTGGAAACCGGAATTTCTTTTCCTTTCCGGCTTGGCACCATGCGCCAGTGGATAGTCTCAAAGAGATCAGCATTTGGGCTGCCGATTATCACCGGTATAAAACTGTTGCCGGTGAACAAGGTTCCTGCCTGATTGGCATTAAATGCTGTACGGAGTACCCTTATAAGCGCATCATATTCTACATCATACAGGAGGAGTTTGTCAAGAAGGACAGATATTTCAATGTTCTCCTGAACCGGGATCCGGACCTTTGGCATGTTTCCGTCTATACTGCCTGCACATTCATTGATTATCCGGATGTTGGAAGGCGCCAGAGGAATAGCATGATTGGCTGAAAAAATTTCCGCAACAAATGCTGCCTGCTTATCGGCAAACATTTGCTGAAACGGATTGTCGGGTGGTGCAAATGAATAGCTTGCATTGGGATGAAGTTCATCTAAAAACCGACGGATAGTTTCTTCAACCGTCATGAGCTTTTGTGGTGTGGAAGATTGAAGGTATATCACTGCTTCCGAAGGGCTTTTTTGCTCCTTATTGTTTAGAATAAACTGTTGCCTGCCAATCATTCCATTGCTTTGATTCAGATCATCGCAAGCTGCCAAAAGGTTCAGAACGCGGGCCTTATTCTCTTCGGTGTGGATGTTTTCATTCCAATCGATACTCAGCAGGCTTTCGGTTTGTTTCAGGTCAGGGAATCCTTGTTTTTCAATATACATGAACAGCATGTAGCCAACGGGAATTAGCGTGAAGAACAGCAGGCCGGTAATAAGTTTATGGCGAAATACCCATCTGAGCCCGGATTCATAAACGCTTTCAATCCGGCTAACAAAACCGCTTTCTTTTTGAATCGACTTCTGTTCACTGAAAAACAATCGATAGAGTACCGGCAATATCATAACCGATACAAAAAAGGAAACGCATAAGGTTATGCAAACGGCAACGGCCTGATCATAAAACAGAGCGCCTGAAATATCGCTCAGGAAAACCAGGGGGATGAATACCGCACAGGTAGTCAGTACCGAGCTGATCAACGGCCTGATCACTTCATTGGTGCCTGCAATGCATGAATGGGCGATCTTATTGCCGGCCCTGCGAAACTGGCTGATATTATCGATAACGATAATGGAATTGTCTACCATCATGCCCACGCCAAGGATCAACCCGGTTAAGGAAATAATATTAATGGAAATGCCAAAGATGTAAAAGAACAATACGCTGATCACCAGTGAAACCGGAATGCTGAGGCCGATGATAACGGGTGATTTAATATCGCGCATAAATAGCAGCATGATCAGAAAAGACAGGATAATGGCCAGTAAAAGACTTTGCTGCAGATTGGAAATTGAATAATTCAACAACTGTGTCTGATCCCTGGATATCTCGAAGTTCAGATGAGGATAAAGTTCACGAAAATGATCGATGACACCGCTCAGGTTGGCATATAGTTCCGACATCCTGGCATCGGCCTGCTTGATAACCGCAAGGCATACTGCATCCTTCCCGTTATAGAGGTAGAGTCCGCTTTTTTTCTGTGCCTCCAGTGTGATAGCGGCAATGTTACTCAGACGGATGATCTTTTTTTTGCCTGCTTTGATATATATTTCTCCAAGGTCGCTGATCGACCGCAACTGGTTCGGGAACCTTATATGGTACTGGTACATGCCGGTTTTTATCAGAAGGTTCCCGGGGGTGATGTTGTTTTCCGTAAATGCCGCTTCTATATCGTGATAGCCAATGCCAAGGCCCTGCATTTTTTCAGCATCGGGTATGATTACAAGTTGGGGGTATTCCAGTCCACTTAAATCGGCCAGGGCTGCCTCGGGTAATTGCTCAATACGCTTTTTAATTACCATCTCGGTAAATTCACTCAGTTCCAGCAGGTTCTCATGATGCTTGCCGTAAAGGCTGTCGGGGAATATGTTAAGATAGAATACCGGAATATCGGAAGCACTGGCCTTTATCAATTTGGGGCGTTGAAGGTTGCGGGGCAGATACCCCAGTATGTCGTCAATCTTTTCATTTGCCTCAATGTAGGCGTAGTTGATGTTTGTTTTGTATTTAAACTTTAATTCGATAATGGCATCTTCGTTGCGGGTTTCACTGTAAATGTCTGATAGATTGTTAAGTTGTAATAATTGTTCGCGTAAGGGACTTGTAATGGTGTTTTCCAGTTCCCGCGCCGAGCTGTTAGGGTATTGTATCTTTACTGTAAGAACCGGAATGTCGACATCAGGCAGCAGTGATACCGGCAAAAAAAGGGCTGAAAAGATGCCCAGAACCATGAGTGCAATCGTTGTCATGATTACAGCGATCGGACGATATGTGAGGAAGCGTACCAAGGCAATTTATTGTTGTGCGATCCTTACCCTGGCATCATGTGCAAGATTAAGGTTGCCTGATACGATCACCGTATCGCCGGCATTCAGACCGTTGGAGATCATGTAAGATGTTGAATTCTCGTTTGCAACAGTAACATAATTCCATTTAGCAAAACCGTTTTTGAAGGTAAAAACAACCTCTTTGTTCGACCTCAGCACCAATGCTTCCCTGGGAATTACCAATTGGTTTTTGATTTCCTTTTCGATGAATATTTTCACATTCATGCCATCAAAAATCTGATTATTATTTCCCGGTAAAAGGGCCTTTACCCTAACCAGTCCATGTTCATCAACGCTGGGATTGATTTCACTGATGCTGCCATCAAGCACAATATTCTCAATGGCGAATGGGATTACCCTTACCATTTGTCCTGTTTTGATCAGGGATAATTCGTTTTCTATTACCGGGAACTCAACAATGTATTTTGAATTATCCAAAAGATGGCAAAATACTTCACCGGCTGAAATCATGTTATGGGTTTGGGTTTCAATATCGGTAACGATGCCATTGAAAGGTGCTTTGATAATAGTGTTGTTGTATTGAAGCCGGGCAGTTTGCAGGTTGTTTGAGGCTTGTATATACCCACATTGTACTTTAAGGCTTTCATAAATATGTGCAGGAACAGAGTTTGAATCACCTGATATCCCGCCATAGCCCAGCATGAGAGAGTTTAGTTCAAGTATAGCTTTGTTTATTTGGTCTTTCGCATTGCTGATGCCGATTTCCTCGGCCCTGTTATCAAGGCTGGCAATGATAGCGCCCGCTTCGGCCCATTCGCCATTCCTGAAATTTATCTTTACGAGATTCCCTTGTGTTTTAAAATGCAGTTCGGCCTTGCGCCAGGCATGGATCTTTCCGTTGGAGATGATCTCTTCGTGAAATGAAACAGGATTAATGATGGTATAACCAATAGGCAAAGGCTCGTTAATGATCTCTTCCGTGGGTTCGGTTTGAGTTGTGGAGGATGTGTTGAGGTTGCATGCAGTAAATAATGTCAGCAGTGTAAGATAAGGTAGTACCCGGGATATATTCCTTATTTCTATCATAAAACAAAAATAATTAAAAAAAGAAAGCTAATAACGTGCTAAGATGGTATTAATCTGAAACCAGGTGTTTTATACCTGAGAAGTAATCATCAGTATAGTTTGGTTGTTTTTTTTCATGGATAAAACAACTCAATACTTCTAAGTTATCATTTATAACTATAAAATAGGGTAAATTGCTGGACTTATCCTCCAAGGTGTGGCGATATTAGCCAATAGTGTGACATTTGTGGGAAATGAGAATAGTAATTATGCTCACAAATTCAGGTTTCAAAATCCTGTACGAAATTCATAGGGACCAGATTGAAGATCACCCATTCACTATGCTGCCCAGTTTCGCCAGCAAACGATTGTCCCAAAGTATATGTTAATTGTTCTTTAAAACATTTGCTACCCTCCTTGTTTCAAGTTTTCAGCACCTGCAAGGCTGTTGCTGAAATATTTGCGGATTATTATTTCAAAATTTTCAATGGAGTAGGTGGGGAAATCTGAATTGAGGGGAAAGCAATCCTTAACAACAAGTGTACTATCAGCTATCATAATAAATGGTATATTCATAGAATCTGCAACTAATCCTGTGGCATTGTCACTAATTTTAAATATAGGAATATTTACCAGTCCGGATAGCCTTCGAAAAAGATTCAAATCCCGCTTATTATTATATGAGGCAAGAATGATAATATTCTCACTTCCGATTTTTTCTCCAAGTAATTTCAACTTTTCCAATTCCCAGAATACACATTCAAGACAGGTCAACTGCGAATATAACAGGATAACCCTGTTACCAATAAGCTGATCCTTTAGAAAACAAGCTTTTCCGTCATTAGAATATATGATAGCATTTTCAATTTGTGCATTTTTAACCCTATATCTTAAAAATTCTAAATTAAGTAATTCCTGGTAAGTGTTTTCTATGTTTAATAAGTTATTCTTCAGCAGACTACATTCATCTTGCAGATTAGTATTTTCATTTCTTAAAGAAAATATGAGGTAAAGACCGTAAAGCATTGCACAAATGAACAATACGTACGGTAGCATACCTGTATTCTTTGTGATTTGCATAATATTATGGTCTTTGTTAATACTAGAAAGATCATTTGTAAGTATAAATGATCAGGATAGGGTTGTCAATCTCTTTGGACTCCATTGCCAATTCAAATAGGTGTTCGTTTTTTGTCATGTATTCATTCCATTCTTCTGGATTTAATCGGCTTTTAATCTCCTGCATGTTTTTTTTCAATTCGGCAGGCCAGCGTCTTTGTATAACCCCATTCTCAACTTGACCAATTATTCCCCAATAATGCAATCCATCAATGTCATTTTCTATATCAATGGCACATTTAATATCTCCGTTTAACCTATTGTAAAACACATGCCCATTTTTTTTCCCGTATGTAAAAGAGAAATGTAAATGCGTTTTTGTCTCGGCAAATTCATTAATAGTATTGGCATAATTGTTTAACTCACATTTCAACCAAAAATCTTCAACATGCTTGCAATTATTAAATATGTTATCCGGAATATTGTTTATACCAAAATCAATTATATACTTTGGGAAAACTGCACAATCAGTATAGCAATAAAATACCTGATCTAAACTGGGCAGAAATAATACCGAGTCTTCAGTCCCCGAAAAGTTAATTAAAGCGGCAAACTCCAGGCCAATAAAGTTTTTTATAGGAATATACTCCCCTTCCTTTGTGCCATCTTCAGAGAGAACATCCAGCCAGTACTCAGAATCCATGCCTGTAACAAATATTTTACTTCCGGCCACATGATATTTAACACCTCTGGTGCTCAGGGGTATGTTTCTAAGCCCTTTACCTGAAATATCGTAGACAATAAGTTTCCCACTGAATGAAAAAACACAGATTTCCTCTCTAATTTCATTAAAATAGAAGTCCATCATTGCATCATATTCAAATGGACCTTCTCCCAGCCTTGATATCTGTGAAATGAATCTACCTGATCTGTCGAAAATGAATACAGAGGCGGTATTATAGAAGTCTGCTGCCAGAATATAATTATCAGAAATAACTATTTTGGAAATTTCGCCAATTAAGTGCCCTTCACGTGATTCTAAAGGGATATATTCAGCATCCTTTCTGAATATACTGCTCAGCTTTAAGTTGTTATTACGAGAAATGTCGATTTCAAGAACTATATCCTCCAAAGGCTTGTCATCTGAAGTACAATATGATAAGCTCAAAGTAATACAAACAGCGAATAAAAATAAGTAGCGGTTTTTCAAAATTATAGGCCGCTAATTAGTCTTAGGACAATGCATATTGTAATGACAAACCTCTCCGGTTGATCCTGTGCATGTCCATTTGTAGTAAGATTGGTAAGGTGCCGGGCACTTTATTTTTAACTTATACTTAATCGTTGGTTCTTCAGCAAAAACATAAGAAGACGTTCCGATGTAGTAAGCTGCGATAAGAAATGCTATCGAAGCAATTGAAATAATTTTCTTTTTCATTATAGTAGTTTTAATAATTGTTAATACAAAGGTTGAGGTAGGATTATTATTTGCAACATGTTATTGTAATAAGCCCCAATACTATTTATCTGATAGACTGCCAAGAAAAATGATCCATCATTGCATGAGTTTTATGGCAAACAAATTGCCTGTTTAATAAATAAGAACAGCTTCGAGAACCAAAGATAAACGATCAGGCATGAAATGTCAACAACTTTCTTTCTTTCTCTCTCTCTCTCTCTCTCTCTCTCTCTCTCTCTCTCAGTGTGTTACAAAAATAATTTATATGGATTCAAAATAATGCATTACCTGATAAGAGCAGTTTAAACAAAGAAATGCCTGTAAACCTGTGGTTTCATTGGCCTGGATCAGGGCTATGGCGCAAGGCATCATTAACAAACCCGGATTGATAAGGATAAACCCGACTCGCAGGAGCTCGTTAATGATTGCTTCGGTGGCTTGGGTTTTTGTGGGCGAAGAAGTGCTGAGATTGCAAGCACAATATATAACTCAAATATGCCAAACAAAGGATTATTTATATTTTCTAAGGAGTGTTTTGCGTAAAACAAATATAAACATTGTAGGAAACCCGAAAAAAGATATTAAGCCTTTCCTATAATATAAAGTTAGTTTGATATTGCGCTACCAGTATATTGTAAATACTCCAATAAGACTTCATCATGATTTAGAATTGGTCTGAAAAATGTATTTGCTTCCAAGTTTGTATCAAGAATAAAGAAAAAGGGAATAATGCCCTCATCAAGGTGATTAATAGAGGTGCTGTCAGAAAATGCAATTAGTTTTTGAGGTGATAGATTATGATCTAATAATAGAGTCTTATAATATCGATATTTTCCCTTTGGAACAGCAACTTTAAAATCGCTTCCCAATTCCTTTTTGTTATCAGAGAGAAGTAAAAGAATATTATCGAAGCAGTCGCAGGCCTTGATTGGATATTTTAGCACTAATGTTTTTCTCGTTATGTAGACATCTATTGGATATGTCTCATTATTCGAAAATTCGAATATGTATATATCATTTTCTGATAGACTTACAGTTTGTAATAAATCTGAAACATTTTGAATCAAATAATTATTCTGTTCGACAAAGGATTGGTTCGCCTCTGAACACAATTCTAGATCATGTGCATAACTGTACATCCTAATAAATAGGGCGGCTAGTATAATGGTTATTGTTGTATTCAATAATACAAGTCCGATCTTGGGAAACTGCCCTTGTTTCATCTTGAATTTGCAATAAATAATACTGGATTTGCCCCGTAATCTATATAGTTAATAATCTCTTGTAATCTTTCATTTAGTACCCCATTGCAATTTGAATATGTTTCTTTTAAAAATAATGGTTCAAAGACAAAAATTATTTCTTTATCAGTGCCGCCTTTAGGCCAAATATGCTCTGTAATTATTGTGCCAGTTGTATTGATATCATCGTTAAATGATTGAATTACTTTCGCCACATTCGACCCCTTGTTATAAATAACTCTTTCATAACTCATATTTTGTTTAAATTTAAAAAGCAGGTGATTCTCTATTTCATGAAATTTGTCAATATTATATGAATAATTATGTTTTGCTACTTGATTGGAAAACTCAAGGATATCAGAATAAGTTTTCTTATAGAAGTTCTTAGGTATATTGTGACCTTTGAAGTCTACAACATATTTATAAGTAATGGAATCCCCTAAACAATAAATTGTGTCAAAAGGGTTGATTACAAAGTATTTGTTATTATTATAACCATAAAACACTGTATTCCTCCAAAAATTTAAGTATTCATTTTGATGTAAGTCTATAGGATAATTTAGGGGGGTAACATTTTTAGTTTTAATATTAAGCAAGTTGAGCTTATTTATTGTTTGATCATTTGGATCAGTAGTATATATGTAATAATTGTCACCTTCGCAGTTCATAAAAGCATCAATAAAGAAAGGCAGTTTGAAAGAAGAAATGTAATTACCATCTAAATTAAACTTCAGCAGTTTCATGTTATAGAAATCTATAAATTCAATAGTATTTTCATGAGAATTTATGAGAATGTCAGAAATGTACTCGTGTTCTTTTGGTCCTTTTCCAAGTTGATCAATTATTGAAATTATCTCACCATTTAAGGTATAGATAAATACCTTTCTTTCAGTCTTAATGATAAATCTATTATGAACCTTAAACACTTCCTCAATTTCTGGCACTAAGGCGGTGTCATTTGTTTCAAGGGGGACGATGGATATATCTGTAAAAACATCAGAAAAATTTACGATCTTTTTAACTGATGGGTCAACATAGATCTTTTTTATTTCTGGCAATTCTTTAGTGGTCTCAATGGAGCAAGCAACCAATAAAGAACAAATGCCAAATATGCAGAATAACACATTAAGCTTAACTCCTAAGAAAACCATAAAACTAATTGATTGGTTAATAGCTGAGATAAAGTGTCATGAGGAATCATGGATAAAATCATCAGTCAATATGATTCCTCTTTAGAAGGAAGAAAACAAAATGAATTCATTCCATAAATGAGTAGTTACTTAATAGGTGATAATATTGTTACCTTCTGTGCCTACATCACTGCATTTTATTGATGCTGAGCAACTAGAGTATTGAGTGTTTTTGCAACAATATTTTGTTGTTCCTCCTGATTCATACTCCACTAAAGGACGTACATAGTCCCCAGGAGTGCTTTCACTGAATGCATAATTACCCCATGATACCATAAGCATGAACAGTAACGCAAGCAATGTCCCCGATGTTAATAAAACCAGTTTTTTCATGATAATTGTTTTTAAGTTAATTGTATTTACTTTTAGATTCTGAATTCTTTTCTTTAATTTTTGCAAAATTGGATAGTTCCCGAAACAAGCACTAAATGAGCTAAGTAAAATGATCTTTCATCGCAAGGTTTTATGGCAAACAAATTGCCTGTTTAATAAATAAGAACAGCTTCGAGAACCAAAGATAAACGATCAGGCATGAAATGTCAACAACTTTCTCTCTCTCTCTCTCTCTCTCTCTCTCTCTCTCTCTCAGTGTGTTACAAAAATAATTTATATGGATTCAAAATAATGCATTACCTGATAAGAGCAGTTTAAACAAAGAAATGCCTGTAAACCTGTGGTTTCATTGGCCTGGTATCAGGGCTATGGCGCAAGGCATCATTAACAAACCCGGATTGATAAGGATAAACCCGACTCACAGGAGCTCGTTAATGATTGCTTCGGTGGCCAGTGCTTCCTTGGAGGAATTGCTATTGACATTGCATGCCGTTAACAATGTTAACAATACCAAATAAGGAAATGCCCGAAAAATAAATCTTGTATTTAGCATATAACAAATATATGCATTTATTTTAAAAGGCTCTTAGTCAAACAAGAATTGATACATATGTATATGAAATCAAGTAAATCATTAATATAAACTGTAAAAGTACTGTTTATTCCTATTTGGGAATTCACTCTTTGGTATATAGAATCGCCTGACAACAAATGAAGTATCAGTTACAAAAACAAATGGAAAGTTATAACGGACCTCTTGATTAAAAACTTGAAGTGGTTTTGACACCCAGTATGTGGGTACATCTGAATTTAGAGAGAGGTAATGGTTGTAGAAATTATGAAAATGATCAAAATGAGCTATGACCATTGCAGGAATGTTTTTGGCAACTATATCTTCCAAATATTTATATGCCTCTTCAATACATGTATGACAATCATTATTGGATAAATATAAGACAATGACTGTACGATCGAACTGGCTTATGTAGCTAAGAAATGTTGTTGTGTCATGTTGAATAGAAATTAGTTCAATATCATCCTTGATCTTATGATGATTGGACTTTGTTTCAATTGTGAAACAAGATTGCAAGAGTTCATTTTTCTGTAGAAGGTACTCAATTTCATAGCTCTTTTCACGTAGCGAGACATTGACTTGCTTAAAGTCTCGATTTCCAAAATAGAGAAATCCAAGTAAGATTAAATTAATGGTTATTAGTAAAAAGATGATTAATGACTTATAATTCATTCCTTCAATTTCTTATTTATTAAGTGATACAAGCATTATTATAGGGTTGTCATAAATTCCTGAAATAGAGAGCAAACTGTCTAGCTCAAGTCTTTTTGAAGGGTTCAATATTTCCTGATTATCAAATAATCCAGTTTCGAGTTGGGTGATAAGTTCGTGGCCAAAGAATGTAGTGTAAATATCTCCACTGGAAGTAATATTAATTGGATTTATTGGCCAACCTCCATCTATGTTATTAATAATCCCGGACTGTAACTGAAGGGACTTATTTAAATTGTTATGAACCATAATATTATATCCATTTCCCTCTGATTTATTAACCATTAAACTTTTTACTTCATTGTTCAAGATGCAAGGGCTTATAAACAAATACGAATCAGTATCCAGGATTTTGCCATACCATATTGAGTTTTCCACTATATCCCCTGAAGAATTTGATTTGTCTTGTGTTGAATTACAAATCAGGTATTCCCTTTCAACCTTACCATTAAGGGATATAGAATAAACCGTATCGTTACCCATCTCCCAATATTTAACTTTGTCTCCAGCTTTTTTTAAGAACTGCCTTCCTTCAATTGGTGAGTTGCTATCAAAATGACGATTGGAAACCTCTTTTTTTCTATTAATGACTCGATCTGTCAAATCACCTTCGAGATTGAATATTGATACGCCATAATTATTATTACTCACTATTTCAGGGAAAGGAATAGCAACCGTAATCAGTGAATCAGCAAGGTTTTCAATTTTCAATGCAAAAACCGATATTCTAAATTCACTAATATAATCTGCAGTATAGTTGAATAGGATAATCTTTTTTTTTGCAACATCATACACTGCAATAATCTCCTTTTTGGGAAAAAGAGCAAATGCAATTGGCTCCAAAAACTCACCCGGACCCTCGCCAATTTGTCCGATTGTGTTGACAAAACACCCCTTATCATTGAAATGTGTAATTTTATAATGACGGTCCAATATAAACAAATCACTACCATCTTTATCAAGTTGATGTATATCACCTATATAGGAGCTGTCGCTTGTTTCAAGCTTTATATAATCTATATCTAGTGCAATGTCGTTCAGAAAAACGGCTGAATCACTATAGACATAATCTTTAAGGTTATATTCTGTGATCTGTATTTTAATATTATCATCGCAAGAAGAAAATAATAGCAAAAGATTGATTGTAAGAAATGCTATCTTAAATAGCTTTATTAATATTTGCATAGTGAAATTTGAATTGGATCTTCAAATTATATTGATATTTGTACTCATAATGATTGTGGCAAAACGAGATTTGCCTCCGAAATATTTTATATTTCCTATTATTCTATTTCAACTCGAACAGTATAATGTAAGAATTCGAGACAATTTCATGGGGTTCACACCATCTCAGCATATCCCACCACTAATGTATCATCATTCTTGTCAATTGTCTGAAAACAATGTCATCATATACCCTTGCTATTCGTTATTTTTTATAAGTAGTTTAAGATATATATTTAATAAATTAATCAAGCATTTGGCTAAAGAGTCAGTACAGGTTTGTGTATTACAATTACTCTTGGGGTAAAATATGCAGTCAAATTTTGCATAAAGCTTTCCATTTCAGATAAAGAATTCTCCTATATTCGAGATTTTTTGTCTGTTTGTATATCTACGATTTTAGGACCGTCTCTGGAGCCAACCCCACTATCAGGTTCAGCCACCATTATCTAAGAGATGAAATAAAGCCCCCCCCAATATATATTTATAGTAGATGTAAACGTAAAGATAATTGCAAATATTTTTCTTACAGAAATAAATACTAAAGTTTTAATAACGAATTATTCATCACCAGCTGATGCAGAGCAATTTTGTGTATTGCATGTACTGTTAGGGTAGGCGCTAAGTACATGACAAAAATTTACAAATATCTTTAAATTCATCTATATCACTGGAAAACAACACACTTGTGAGATATGTTAATCCGTATTTAAATATGCTTTTCGCTCTTCTTCCGTGTTTTTTAACC
>Ga0334893_1001805_pt1 | contig 18329 bp, 14 predicted proteins | sample GraSluR3_MG_5_FD_207218 | JGI IMG/M metagenome (GOLD analysis project Ga0334893, IMG submission 207218) | Sludge microbial communities from methane-producing bioreactor in Wageningen University, Netherlands - Granular Sludge_09_05-R3 | ecosystem: Engineered > Bioreactor > Anaerobic >...
ATTCTAATTTTACACTAGCTGTATTGGAAGAACATTTGGATTCTATTGCGGATATGGGAACTATAGTTAAGTATAGGGCTGATAAGAGCAATTTTAAGACCTATCAGGATAAGCTAAATTATTTGGCAAATGCCCTCGATATGGTACTAGAACCTAAGACGGATATAAATAGAAAGCGAGATATCGAGGATGCTGTAGCTGAGCTTGATAGTATAGCTGATAAGGTTGCTCCTATTCAGGACAAGTTAACTGAAAGAGAAGAAACACTTCACAGATATGAAGATTTTCTTGAGAGTATTGAGTATCTCAAGGATATCAATATAGACGTATGTGCTCTTTCTAGGATGAAGCATTTTAATTATCATATAGGGACGCTGACAAAGGATAAGAGGTTAAAGCTGAGAAATAACTATGAGAATATCTCAGCTATAGTGCTTCATATAGGTAGCTCTGTGGACGGAGAAGCCTACCTTATTTTTTCGCCTGCTCAGCTGGAATATGAGGCTGAAAGGATTTTGAAATCACTTAATTTTAAAGAGATTCCTCTTCCTGCTCAGTTTGAGGGTGTACCTAGTGAGATTTATCAAAAAATTCAAGATGTAATTATAGAGGTAAAGCTAGATATTCAGGATTTAAAAAATCAAATATCTCAGCTAAAAAAGGATTATGAGGACAAGGTCGACAGGATTTATTCTAGGGTTTTATTAGAGGAACGTATAGAGAATTTAAAAGATCATGCGGCTATATCCCAGCACTTTTTTTATTTTTCTGGCTGGATTCCAGATGTGGAAGCTAGTAAAATCAAGAAGAAGCTAGAAGAAATATGCCCTAGGGTTATAGTTGTATTTTCTGAGGTGGAAGCTGTTCCCAAGAGGGTAGTTCCCCCTACAAAGCTAAAAAATAGCTGGATACTTAAGCCTTTTGAACTTCTTGTTAATCTTTATGGAGTTCCAAACTATAAGGAGATGGATCCTACTATATTTTTAGGTATGACTTATTTGATATTATTCGGTGCTATGTTTGGAGATGTAGGCCAGGGGGCGATACTTTTTTTAGCTGGTTGGATGATTAAGAAGAAGGATTCGCTTAAGACTCCTGGAGAAATTATGCTGAGAATAGGACTTAGCTCTGTATTTTTTGGCTTTATGTATGGAAGTGTATTTGGTTTTGAACATTATCTACCAGCACTTTTAGTACATCCTATAGAAAATATAGATTTTGTACTGTATTCTTCTATAGGGTTTGGGGTAGTCTTACTTCTTATAAGTTTTGGGATATCAATTAGAAATACTCTCAAAATTAAGGATTATGAACAGGGAGTGTTTGGCAGAAACGGTATAGTAGGGCTTTTGTTTTATATAGTGCTTTTAGTAGGTATTCTTCAACTAGTCTTGTCAGATAAGATAATTTCTATGAGTGTCTTGATAATTTCAGGTATTATTTTGCTGGCTATGATGTTGTTTAAGAAGCCTCTTGCTGGGATTTTGTTCAAGCAAGAGGCTATATATCATGAAGGAAAGAAAGAATATTATATCGAAGGTGGATTTGATTTAGTGGAGACGCTGCTTAGCCTTCTTTCTAACACTATATCATTTATTAGGGTAGGAGCCTTTGCCTTAAACCACGTTGGACTGTTTTTGGCCTTTACAACTATGGCGAATCTCAGCAATAACAGAGCTATAGGGGCCCTTATATTAATTGTTGGAAATATTATTATAATAGGTCTAGAAGGCTTAATAGTTTTCATTCAAGGCCTAAGATTAGAGTATTATGAATTATTTAGCAAATACTATACAGGAGACGGGATAGCCTATTCTCCATTTAAGTTAAATTTAGAAACGGAGGAAAGAAAATGAAAATAATACTTGCACTTATGATTTTATTTGTTATGTCTACCATCGCTTTTGGAGTTAAGCTATATGTCAAAAACGAGCAAAGCTCAGGAAGCTTAAAGAAACTCCTTATAGCAAATATCACAGGATTTGCTCCTCTTGCAGCTATGGCTATATTACTACTTGTTCCAGATTTAGTTTTTGCAGCTACTGAAGGCGCTCCGTCTAGTAGTTCAGGGCTCGGCTATATAGCAGCAGCCCTATCTACAGGTATGGCTACTATAGGAGCGGGATATGCAGTTGGAGCAGTTGGTTCATCTGCTCTAGGCGCTGTATCTGAGGATGAAAAAATTCTTGGTAAGACCCTTATTTTCGTAGGTCTAGCAGAAGGTATAGCTATTTATGGACTTATTATTTCTATTTTGATTTTGGGAAGACTTTAGGAGTGGATAGATATGATGAAATCCTTCCTCATCAGTGATAACAGAGATACCTATGTAGCTATGAGATTAGCTGGGATAAATGGAGTTATCGTTCATGAAAGAGAAGAAATTTTAGAAGCTATGAAGCAGGCATTAGATGATTCTAGTATAGGAATATTAATCCTCACTGAGCTTATTCTTGAAAAAGTGGAAAAAGAAGTTATGTCCCTTAAGCTTCATAGGAAATATCCCTTAATAGTTGAAATTCCAGACCGTCATGGACAAAGGCGGGATGCAAATTATATTACAAGGCACATTAATGAATCGGTAGGTATAAAAATATAGAGCTGATCAAACAGAGGTGATTAAATGGTAACCTTAGAACAAAAACTGAGTTTGTTTAAAAAACTAGTAGATGAGAAGGTTCAAAAAGAGATAGATGAGCAGATATTAAATAAAGATGATGAGATAAAAGAATTTTTGGAAAAGGAAAAGCAGGTTTTAGAGTCAAATGCAAATCGTACTAAAAAAGCTGCTATAGAGAGAATAAAAAGGCAAAAATCAGAAGCTATTTCTACTATGATTCAAAAAGAAAGAAAGCAGTATTTAAAGAAAAATGAAGAAATATTAAGAGATTTGCTGGCAAAGGTAGAAGATAAGATAAGAGATTTTATGCAGACTGATAAGTATAAGGAACATGTAGAATCAAGTATGATTACGGCTCTTGAAGCTTTTTCAAAAGATGAGCATATCTATGTTTCTATCCCAGCAAATAATTTTAATAGGGCAAAGGAAGGAGCCGAGGAAGCTCTCAAAAAAGCTGGATTTGAAAACTATACAGTGATAGAAGCAGAGCTTAATTATATAGGGGGATTTGTACTAGAGAATCAAAAACAAACTATAAGGCTTAATAAAACTTTTGCTGAAGCACTTTATCTAAAAAGAGAAGATTTAGGTCAAATGCTTCACGACGCAATAAGAAGAGGTGACTCTATATGATGGAAAAAATAGCTACTACCGTTTCCATCAATGGGCCTGTTGTTAGGGCTAAGAATATGACTGGATTTAAAGTAAGGGAAATGGTAATGGTAGGCGAAAAGAAACTTTTAGGGGAGGTTATCTCCCTAAAAGATGATACTGGCACTATTCAGGTCTATGAAGAGACTGAGGGGTTAAAGTCAGGAGAGAATGTATATTCAACAGGCAATCCTCTATCTCTTACTCTTGGACCTGGTATGATAGGAAATGTCTTTGATGGGATTCAGCGTCCGCTTGAGGCTATAGAAAAAATATCAGGTGGGTTTATAGCTGAAGGAATAGGATTATTGTCTTTGGACAAGGAAAAACTCTGGGATGTAACTATTCTAGTATCAGAAGATGATTACGTGGAAAGTGGAGAAATCTATGCTACAGTTCAAGAGACTTCTCTTATAGTCCATAAATTACTAATTCCACCAGGAGTAAGTGGAAACTTGAAAGATGTAAAGCCATCAGGCCAGTATACTATAGATGAGGTAGTTGCGACTGTTTCTTGTAGTGACAAACTCTATCCTCTTAAACTTCATCAAGTATGGCCGGTAAGAGAGCCTAGGCCTGTAAAGGAAAGAATGGCCATAGATAGGTTGTTAATCACTGGTCAAAGGGTTCTAGATATTTTCTTTCCTATAGCAAAGGGAGGAACTGCGGCTCTTCCTGGAGGTTTTGGAACAGGAAAAACCATGACTCAGCATCAGCTCGCAAAATGGTCAGATGCAGATATCATAGTCTATATAGGCTGTGGGGAGCGTGGAAATGAAATTACTGAGGTACTAGAAGACTTTCCTAAGCTGATTGACCCTCGCTCTGGAAAGCCACTTATGGAAAGAACTATATTAATTGCAAATACCTCTAATATGCCAGTTGCAGCTAGAGAGGCAAGTATATATACAGGAATTACTATGGCTGAATATTTTAGGGATATGGGCTATCATGTTGCCATAATGGCAGACTCTACATCTAGATGGGCTGAGGCTCTTCGTGAGATTTCAGGCCGTCTAGAAGAGATGCCGGCAGAGGAAGGCTACCCAGCTTATCTTCCTTCTAGATTAGCTCAGTTTTATGAAAGAGCAGGCTTTGTAAGAAGCCTGTCAGGAGTAGAAGGTTCAGTTACTATTATCGGCGCAGTATCGCCTCCAGGAGGAGATTTCTCAGAACCTGTAACGGAAAATACAAAGCGTTTTGTAAATGCATTTTTAGCTCTAGATAGAAAGCTAGCTTATGCTAGGCACTATCCTGCGATAGGATATCTTACTAGCTACAGTGGATACAGCAAATCTCTTCGTAACTGGTACTATGAAAATGTAAGCGAGGATGTACTGGAAATAAGAGAAAAGATGCTCTTTATATTGCATGAGGAAGAAAAGCTTAACTCTATAGTTCAGCTAGTAGGTGAAGATGTGCTTCCGGATGACCAGAGGCTTACACTAGAGATTGCAAAAGTTATAAAAAGAGGATTTTTACAGCAAAATGCAATGCACAAGGATGACACTTTTGTGCCTATTATCAAGCAATATGAAATGCTAAAAGTGATATATCATCTTTATACTAGAGCTCTTGCTGCTGTAAAAGCAAATCTGCCTTTATCAGAAATTAGGAATCCTGAGATTTTTGACGATGTTATAAAAATGAAATACACAGTGCCAAACGAAGATTTATCGCTTATAGACGATCTTCATTATCGTATTGATTCGTATTTTGATGTTTTAGCTACTAGATACGCATCGGTTACGGAGGTGGTATAGATGAATACAAAAGAATATTTGAAGCTAGATACAGTAGTGGGCTCTCTTATATCTCTTTCGGGAGCTGAGGATGTAGCCTACGGTGAGATTATAGATATAGTAGTAGATGGGAAAAATAAAAGAAGAGGCAAGGTGGTTATGGTAGATGAAAATTCTATTATAGCTCAAGTCTTTCAAGGAACTCAGGGTATATCTACAGAAAATACATCTGTAAGATTTACAGGGCATCCTCTAGAGATTCCTTTATCACGTGATATACTAGGAAGAACTTTTAATGGTCTAGGAATGCCAGTAGATGATGGACCCCAGGTCTATAGCAGTAAAAAACACAATGTAAATGGCAGACCTATGAATCCGATTTCTAGACGTTATCCTAGAAATTACTTGGAAACGGGTATATCAGCTATTGATTCGCTTATGACTCTTATAAGGGGACAAAAGCTTCCTATATTTTCTGGAAATGGTATGCCTCACAACGAGCTTGCGGCTCAGATAGCAAGGCAGGCTAGGGTAAGAGGAGAAGAAGAAAACTTTGCTATAGTATTTGCGGCTATGGGTGTAAAGCACGATGATGCAGATTATTTTAGAAAGAGTTTTGAATCTTCGGGAGTATTAGAAAGAGTTGTAATGTATTTGAATCTAGCTGATGAACCTGTAGTTGAGCGTATTACTACGCCTAGATGTGCGCTTACTGCGGCTGAATATTTAGCTTATGAAGAGGGTATGCATATTTTAGTTATCATGACTGATATGACAAGCTACGGAGAGGCACTTCGTGAGATATCATCTGCTAGGGAAGAGGTGCCTAGTAGAAAGGGTTATCCAGGGTATCTATATAGTGACCTTGCCCAGCTTTATGAACGTGCAGGTATGTTAGATGGAGCAAAAGGCTCTGTGACCCTTCTTCCTATACTCACTATGCCAAATGACGATATAACCCATCCTATACCCGACCTTTCTGGATATATAACAGAAGGGCAGATAGTGTTATCAAGGGATTTATATCAGAAAAATATTTATCCCCCGATTAATATCCTGCCTTCGCTTTCACGTCTTATGAAGGATGGTATAGGAGAAGGCATGACAAGAGCTGACCACGACGAGGTTTCATCTCAGCTTTTTTCTTCATATTCTAGGGTTCAAGAAGTAAGGAGTCTTTCTCAAATTATAGGAGAAGAAGATCTTTCTGATATAGACCAGAAGTTTATGGAATTTGGAAGGCAGTTTGAGACTAGATTTTTAACTCAGGATGTAGATGAAAGTAGAAGTATAGAGGAGACTCTAGATATAGCTTGGGAAGTTTTAAGAGTACTGCCAAAAGAAGAATTAGAGCGTATTTCACCTGAATTCATAGATAAATACTATGGGAGCTGATGTAAATGTCACAAGAATTTACTCCTACAAAAGCTAATTTATTAAAGTCAAAAGACTCTCTTGATTTTTCTAAAAAAGGATTTTCTTTGTTGGATAAAAAAAGAACCGTACTTATCAGAGAAGTAATGGGACTGGTTGAAAAAGCAAATGAAATTCAAAAATTAGTTGAGGAAAAATTTGAAGAAGGATATAGGGCTCTTCAGGTAGTAAATATGACTATAGGAATCAATCATGTTCAGGAGATAGCCTTATCCATACCAAAGGATGAGACTTTTGAAATTTTGTACCGCAGTATCATGGGGCTAGAGGTACCTACTGTGGAGTATGAAAAAAAAGAAGATCATCCGTCCTATAGTTTTTATCGTACTAACCCTGCTATGGATATAGCGGCAAAAAAATTTCTAGAAATAAAATATTTAATTTATGAATTAGCAGAGATAGAAAATGCCGTTTATAAGATAGCTATGGAGATTAAAAAAACTGGCAAAAGGGCTAATGCACTGGATAAGATACAGATTCCACGATATGAAGAAGCAGTCAAATATATCCAAGATGTACTAGAAGAAAAAGAGCGTGAAGATTTTTTTAGATTAAAAAAAGTTAAAGATAGGTTTTAAACCATCGATTTTGTGGTAAATAATATCTAACCAGTAAAATATCTAACGTAAACTTAACGCACTTGCTGGTTAGTATATGCAATTGAAGGGAGAGGCTTTTATGAGAGTTATCCTAAGTGGCAAACAAATCGATGTTACAGATGCAATGAGAAATTCAATTGATACCAAACTCTCAAGATTGGACAAGTATTTTTCAGAGGATTTGACAGCAAGAGTAACTGCTAGTGTATTTAGAAATCTTCACAAAATTGAGGTAACACTACCGGTAGGAAAAACTGTGATGAGAGCAGAGGCTGTAGATACAGATTTATATAACGCGACTGATATCGTAGTTGATAAATTAGGTAGACAAATCCGTAAGCATAAGACAAAATTAATGGATAGAGGCAATGATACTATTAGATTTGAAAATATCGAAGCTTATATTCCTAGAGAAGAGGATAAGGAAGAAGAGCTTCATGGAAAAATTGTAAAGAGAAAGAGATTTGGATTTAGACCTATGTCAGAGGAGGAAGCTATACTTCAGATGGAACTACTAGGACATAATTTCTTCGTATTTACAAGTGCAGAAACAGATGCCATCACTGTTATTTACAAGAGAAAAGATGGTAATTACGGTATCTTGGAACCAGAATAAAATATAAAGCAAAAGTTTATATAAAAGGTGAGCTTACTAAAAGAGGAACGAGAGTTCCTCTTTTTTAGTGGAATAAATAAAGAAATATTACAAAAGTGTGAAGATTGTGGAGACTTTGCATGATAGATTTCATAAAATTATATTATGTGATATACTAAAATGTAGCAAATTAGACGGTAAATTTAGATTAAAATAGTATTAATATGAAGTGTAAAAAAAGATTAAGAAATGAGGTATTTTACTTGGGATTTTTCGATAATTATCTAACTAAAAAAGAAATTAAGGCTTTACAAAAAACAGTAAATATAATAAATTCTCTCGAGAATAGCATAGTTGAGCTTTCTGATGCAGAACTTGCAGGCAAAACTCAGGAATTTATGAACAGATATGAAAAAGGTGAAACTCTAGATGAGCTTCTTCCAGAGGCTTTTGCAGTTGCAAGAGAAGCATCAAAGCGTGTGCTAGGTATGAGACACTATGATGTACAGCTTATGGGTGGTATGGTTCTTCATCAAGGGCGTATAGCTGAGATGAGAACTGGAGAAGGTAAAACCCTAGTTGCGACTCTTCCTGTATATCTTAATGCTCTTTCAAGAGAGGGAGTACATGTAGTAACAGTAAACGACTACCTTGCAAAAAGAGATATGGAGTGGATGAGCAAGCTATATAACTTCCTAGGTCTTACTACTGGGGTTATACTTCATGGAATCACTCCAGAACAAAGAAGAAATGCATATAGTGCAGATATAACTTACGGAACAAATAACGAGTTTGGGTTTGATTACTTAAGAGATAACATGGTAATTTACAAATCTCAGATGGTTCAAAGACCTCTTAATTACGCTATCGTCGATGAGGTTGACTCTATACTAGTTGATGAGGCAAGAACTCCTCTTATCATTTCAGGACAAGGGGATAAATCTACGGCTCTTTACACTATGGCAGATAGCTTTGTTCGTATGCTAAAAAATGAAACGGATTATGTAATAGATGAAAAAGGAAATTCAGTTGCACTTAATGAATCAGGCGTAGAAAAGGCAGAGAAATTCTTTGCAGTTGAAAATATAACAGATATAGCAAATATGGAAACCTATCACCATATCAATCAGGCGCTAAGAGCTCACACTATGATGAAACGAGACGTGGATTACGTAGTAAAAGATGGAGAGATTATCATAGTAGATGAATTTACTGGACGTCTTATGTTTGGACGTAGATATTCAGAAGGACTTCATCAAGCTATAGAAGCTAAAGAGGGATTAAAGGTTCAAAGAGAATCGAAAACTCTTGCAACTATCACTTTCCAGAACTACTTTAGAATGTACAAAAAACTTTCTGGTATGACTGGTACAGCAAAAACTGAGGAAGAAGAATTTAAGTCTATTTACAGAATGGACGTTGTTCAGATTCCTACAAACAAGCCGGTAGTTCGTGATGATATGGATGATGTAGTTTACAAAACTGAAGCGGCTAAATATAAGGCTTCTGTAGATGAAATAGAAGAAAGGCACAAGTATGGTCAGCCTATCCTAGTAGGTACTATTTCAATAGAAGATTCAGAGATGTTATCTGACATGCTTAAAAAACGTGGTATTCGTCATGAGGTCCTTAACGCAAAGAACCATGAAAAAGAGGCGGAAATAGTAGCTCAAGCTGGTAGGTATGAGCAGGTTACTATAGCGACAAACATGGCAGGTAGAGGTACTGACATCATCCTAGGTGGAAACCCTGAGTTTATGACAGTAAAAGAAATGAAAAGACTGGGTTATGCAGATGAAATTATTACTCAGGCTAGTGGATTTGGCTATACTGAAGATGAAGAAATAAGAGAAGCTAGAGAAAGATATCACTCGATTCTAGATGAAAAGAAAGAAGAATTAAAGGAAGAACAAGATAAGGTAAGACAAGCTGGAGGACTTTGTATCATAGGTACTGAGCGTCATGAATCAAGACGTATAGACAACCAGCTAAGAGGTCGTGCAGGAAGACAGGGAGACCCTGGTACATCTAAATTCTTTATATCATTAGAAGATGAGCTAATGAGATTATTTGGCAGTGATAGACTTGTGGCTATGGTAGAAAAAATAGGTATGGAAGATGATATGCCTATAGAGCATAAGATGCTATCTAAATCTATAGAGGGTGCTCAGAAAAAAGTAGAGGGCAAGAACTTCTCTATACGTAAGCATGTACTTCAGTATGACGATGTTATGAATAAGCAAAGAGAAATCATCTACAAGGAAAGAAGAAATGTACTTGAAGGTGAGGATATTCATTCAGAAATCATGGATATGATAGATAAGACTATAGACAAGGTGTTAAGCTACTATATTCCAGAAGGCTCATATCCAGAACAGTGGGACTTAAAAGCACTAGAAGAGAGATTTGTAAATATATTCCATCCAGACAAGAAAGTTGAAGTAGGAAATGTCGAAGATTTAACTAAAGAGGGATTAAAGGAAATAATCAAAAATGAAGCGCTTAGACTATATGATGAAAAAGAAAAATCAGTAGGTCAAGAGCGTATGCGTGAGCTTGAACGTATCATTCTGCTTCAAGTGGTAGACTCTAAGTGGATGGATCATATAGATGCTATGGATCAGCTAAGACAAGGTATAGGGCTGAGAGCTATAGGACAGGAAGACCCAGTAAGAGCTTACCAAATTGAAGGTTTTGATATGTTTGATGAAATGATTCAATCTATCCAAGAAGAAACTTTAAACTATATTTACGGTTTTCAGGTAAGAGTGGAAACACAGCCTATAGAGCGTAAGCAGATGGTGAATATGGATAAACTTCAGGAAAAAGGCGGCTCAGATGCTGAACAAGAAAAAGTAAAACAAGTAAAAACAGATAAAGTGGTAGGTAGAAATGAATCATGCCCATGTGGAAGTGGCAAAAAATATAAGAAATGCTGCGGAAAGGATACGATTTAATTGCTAAATATCCAAGAACACAGAGAACGTCTGGACTATATGTCCAAATCTATAGAAGAATTGAGGGCTTCTCTTTGACATACCAGGGTTAGCTCTTCATAAGCAGGAAATAGATAAAGAAATGAGCGAGCCAGAGTTTTGGAATGAAGTAGAAAAAGCTCAGCAGACTATGCAAAAAAATAAGGTAATAGAAGATAAATTAGCCCAGTTTTCTTTGTTGGAATCAGAATTAGAGGACGCTCTTGTCCTCTATGAACTGGCTGATGAAGAGGCGAGCTTAGAAAAAGAACTTCAAAGCGCTCTTAATTCACTAGAAGAAAAAATTGATGAGCTAAAAATAGCAACTCTGCTCAGTGGTCCTTATGATATGAACAATGCGATAGTATCCATACATGCGGGTTCTGGAGGGCTTGATGCTCAGGACTGGACAAAGATGCTACTTAGAATGTATGATAGATTTTCTCAAAACATGGGGTTTAAAGTCATAGAACTTGATATGATAGCAGACCCAGAGGCAGGTATAAAAAGTGTTACCCTAAAAATCGAAGGGCCTAATGCCTATGGATATTTGAAAAGTGAAAAGGGAGTTCATAGAATTGTGAGAATTTCTCCTTTTGATACATCTGGCAAGCGTCACACTTCTTTTGCATCTGTGGACGTGATTCCAGAGCTAGATGACAGCATAGAGATAGATATTAATCCAGCTGACTTAAAAATAGACACGTATAGAGCATCTGGAGCAGGTGGTCAGCATATTAACAAAACAGAATCTGCCATACGGATTACCCACCTCCTTACAGGAATAGTGGTGCAATGTCAGAATCAACGTTCTCAGCACTCAAACAAGGAAACAGCAATGAAGATGCTGATGGCAAAACTTATAGAGCTAAAGGAACTAGAACATAAGGACAAGATAGAGGACTTGCAAGGAGAATATTCTCAGATAAGCTGGGGTTCTCAGATTAGGTCTTACGTTTTTCAGCCCTATACTATGGTGAAAGACCACAGGACAAATGTTGAGATAGGAAATGTCCAGTCAGTAATGGATGGAAATATCATGCCTTTTATTAATGCTTATCTAAAAGAAAATCAAGTAAAGCCTAACTAAAGACAGATGAACTGTAACATATGAGGAGGAAGACGTATGGGTACGAAGGTTATTGCTGATAGTACCAGCTATATGGGAAAGCAGCTCCTTGAAAAATACAATATAAGTCAAGTATCTCTAAGTGTTGATTTTGGAGATGAAAGCTATAAGGAAACAGAAATTTCAAATGAGGATTTTTACACTCTTATGGATAAAAAAGGAATACCTAAATCATCACAGCCACCTATAGGAGAATTAGTAAAGGCTTTCTATGATATAGTTTCTATTGGAGACAGCGCAGTGGGAGTTTTTCTTTCATCGGATATGAGTGGAACCTACCAAAGTGCACTTATGGCAAAAAATATGGTATTAGAAAAGCTTCCTGATGCAGAAATAGAGGTAGTAGATTCAAAATCAAACTGTATGCAGCTGGGATTTGCAGTGCTAGCTGTGGCAAAGGCAGCTATAGAGGGGCTTTCTTTAGATAAAATATTAGAAAAAGCTAAAGACAATATAGACAGAAGCAGATTTTTGTTCATCCCTGATAATCTAGTATATTTAGAAAAAGGTGGAAGGATAGGAAGAGCTGGAGCTATGCTTGGCAACCTTCTTAAAATCATTCCAATCTTAACTGTAGAAGATGGAATAACTAGCATATACAAAAAGGTGAGGACAAAACAAAAAGCCTTAAGCCAGATGATTGAAAAAATCCTTGAGGATGCCCAAAATTTTGGGGGACTTGAAGATTTGGTCGTTCATCATATAAACTGTATAGATGAAGCAAAGCTAGTAGCAGAAAAGTTAAAGGAAATTCTTCCTATTAAAACCGTAGCTATTCACGATATAGGGCCAGTTATAGGGCTTCATGTGGGTCCAGGAGCTATAGGGATAGCCTATTATACAAAAGAAAAAATGAGATAAAACAAAAAGCCATTTATAGGTAGGAGAGTCCTCTTATAGATGGCTTAACTTATATAATTCTATAAATAGATGTGAAGTTAATAATATGGTTTAAAATAATTTATTTATGCATTTTGATATTCTAAATTTATAAAAATAAGTTTATTTTTTAGAATGGTTACATCATAATATCTAATAGCATTCCTCTGATATCGTCGATTTTTTTAAGGACTCCCATATGGTCTATCTGACCATTTATAAATTCTTTAGTTAGAGTATCGAGCTCTCTATCTACAGTTTTTACTATGGAGTAATTTCTATGGCGACCTCTTCTATCCAAAAAATTCTGATTTTGAAATTGATGAGAATTTTGGGTTGCAACATTTAGAAACTCTTTTACGAGTTTTTTATATTCCAATATATCCTTTAAATACATTTTTTCTCCGATTTTATCAGCTTGATCAGTGATTTTTCCAAATATATTTTCAAGCTCTTCTTTTACATTTTCAGATTTTATCTTCTCAAATTTATCTAAAAAAGCAGACCTAGATGCCTCTTTGAGAGCTGATTTACCGTCTAGTTTTATATTAGTAGCTAGGGGAAGCTGTTGTATACCCTTTATTCCTACTCCATTAGTTCCTTGCATAGTATCCTCCTAGTTTAAAAAATACCTCACATAACATTCGTAAATATTTATCGGCACTTTAAAGAATATTCTTTAATAGATTTATAATCAATAGTCCAATATGCCTATCATAGGACAAAGGTTGATATCAAGAGATTTGAAAGAGTTTCCGATAAAGATAGTGTGGATTTATTCAAAACAAAAGAAGGTGATAGCTAGTGATTCAGGGATACTCGTCAACGGGCAATATCTCATCAAAAAATATAAGTGAAGCATATATGAGCTTGCCATCTAACAGGGTCATTGAGGGCCAAGTGGTTTCCAAGGATGGAAAGAATTTAAGAATAGAAGATAAAAATGGAACAGTAATGGATTTAGTTCTTAAGAAAGAAGTAGAAATTTCTAAAGGACAGTTACTGGAAATTAAAAGAAGAGATATAGAATCTCTAAAAGTAGTAAGCGAGGATAAAATTACAGAAGAAAAAGAAGAAGAAGTTACTGACGAAGCTAAGCTAAAGGATTTAGGACTAAAGACAACTGACGAAAATAAAGATGCAATAAAAAACTTAAAAAGATTTGAAATCCCTATAACCAAAGAAAATATTGAAAGATATGTGGCCGTAAAAAAAACTATGGAAAATCTTAGAGCAAATCTTACTCTAGATGCTATAGCGAAACTTCAGGGCGCAGGATATGACTTAGACAATATGTCTGTATGGGAAATAGAATCAGCTATGAATGATATATCTAAAAATGATACTACATCATTAGAAACTGAAGTGTTCAAGGCATATATGTCGAAAGATATGTCTTATGATGAAGCTAGAAAACTAGCTAAAGAGATTTATGGTGTAGATATGGGCAAGGATGTTCTAGATTCAATTAGAGCTTTGTCAAAAATAGGCATTGAGATAAATAAATCGAATATTGATAATATACACGATGTATTTTCAAAGCTCCACAATATTAAAGATATTGATAATAAGACTTTGATTGATGCGATTAAATTAAATGAAGATGTAAGTATAGATGTGCTTTACAAACTTAAAAACTATATTCAAAGCTCATCAATTGCATCAGCTTCTTCAAATAGTGTGGCTTACGGGGCATCTTCAGTGAGACCTCTAAGCGAAAATGATTTAAGTAATATGGAAAATGAAATAAGGAGATTTATAAAGGATATAGGGCTTAGTGAAGCCGATATTGATATTTCTAAGGATTTGCTTAGAAAAAATCAAGGTATAACTAAAGAAGCAGTAGAGAGTATAAAAGAATTACGTGAGATTCTATCAGAGCTTCAAAAACTCATGGATAAGGATACGGCTGCATACCTTATAAAGCAGGGATTAGATTTAGGCTCCAAGGATTTAAAAAGCTTGCTTGAGATGGTCAAAGAGTTTCAGCAAGAGCTAGAGCTAATAAGCTTAAACCAGTTTACTCAAGAAGAAATATTAAAAGCCAATAAGCTGATTCAAGCTGTAAATAGTATTTCAAAGGATAAAATAGTAGACGAAAACGTAAAGCTAGTGAATCTAATTTCTGATAAGAAAAACAGCGATGGATATGAATTTTTATTTAGTCAAGCTAGAGAGCTAAAAGTGCTGTCTCATGCGGACACAGTAGTGCTAAGAGCAGCGGCTATAATTCAAAGTGTAGAATCTCTAGATACTGCGCAGATTAGTTCATATACCTCGAATATAAGTCTACTTGATATAGGAAGAGGAGCGAATATAGTACCTAGAGCCTTTACCTATCAAGCAAGCTTGACTTCTACGGGATTTGAAGTAAGCACAAATCCAGCAAATAATCATTCTCTATCTTCAGGAGATAGCAATAAAACTGAAGCATATAAGCATTACCAGAACCTAAGAGTTAATATAAGAGCAGTTCATATCTATTCTATGGTAAATGAAGGGATTGACCCTCTAAGAAGCGATATAAGAAATATGAGTGCTTATGTCGAGCAGTACGAGTATAGAAGTAGTCAATATAGCCTTTCTACTATGAGCAGTTTTGATAGTTCTAAGCTAAGTGCAGATATAGTAAAAAACCCTAGCATAAATAGTATGCGCTCAGTAATGAGCATGGCAGATAATTTAAAACCAAAATCAATGGTTACCCAGCTAGTAGATAAAATTATGGAAGAAGCTGAAAGAAAAGATTTAGGAGATTTGACCAAGGTCATGAAGACAGTAGTTAAAACTCTTGAAAACAATAACAATCTTACGAAAGAAACTACTAAAGAGAATATGACTATGTTTTATCAGCATATGAAAGAGGCTGAAGAGATAGTTAAAACTCTAAAAAAAGAAGATAAAGAGGTTTTTGAAAAATATTTAAGACAGATGAGTGAACACATAAAAGAAAGCAGCAAAGCCTCAAAAGGTGAATCTATGCTACAGATTCCTTTTTATATGAATCAAGAAGGTTCTCAGGCCAATGTTTTTGTAAAAACACCTAAGCAAAAAGATAAAATTGACCCAGAGGATATGAGCATACTCATGGATTTAAGCACTAAAGGACTTGGGGATCTCGGATTTTATTTGAAAGTAGAGCATAAAAGTGTATCTGTAAAGATTTCAGCAGGAGAAAATGTACTTTCATCAATAAAAAATGAAATGACTTCGCTGGAAAATCTTCTGCAAAACATAGGATATGAGCTGAAGAAAGTTGAACTTTCAGGTGATGAGGATACAGCAAAAATATCATTTGTAGAAGAAACTGCTAAGCAGCTTCCTTCAGGACTGGATTTGAAGGTGTAGATATGAAAGCAAATAAAGAGAAACTAAAAAAAGCTGTAAGCGTAACTTATGAGGAGGAGTTAAGAGCTCCTATAGTATCTGCAAAAGGTCAAGGTTATGTAGCAGAAAAAATAATAGAAAAGGCTCAGGAAAGCGGAGTAGCAACATATTTTGATGAAGACCTCCTTGACTCCTTGATGGCAGTAGCTATAGGAGATGAAATACCAGTAGAACTTTACGAAATAGTTGCAAAGGTACTCGCTTTCATAGAAAAAATAGACAATTTAAACCATATGAACGTTAAGAAATAGACTATAAATGTCGATAGATAAACCAGTGATTAAAACTTAGGAGGAATATTAAAATGAGAATAAATACAAATATAGCAGCACTTAACTCACATAGAATGCTTCAAAGAAATACAAATACCTCAGCAAAAAATTTAGAAAGACTATCTTCTGGTATGAGAATTAATAGAGCATCTGACGATGCGGCAGGACTTGCTATATCTGAAAAAATGAATGCCCAAATAAGAGGGCTTAAAATGGCTTCAAGAAATTCTTTGGATGGAGTATCTTTGGTTCAGACAGCAGAAGGGGCAATGGGAGAAATTCATTCTATGCTTCAGAGAATGAGAGAGTTATCTGTTCAGGCGGCAAATGGAACTATGAGTACAGATGATAGAAAAGCCATACAAGATGAGATAAATCAGTTGACCTCTGAGGTTAATAGAATAGGAAATGGAACTGAGTTTAATAACTTGCAAATTCTTAAAGGGAATCAAGGACCAAAAAGTAATACTATAATAAGTAAAATGTCCACAGGAGCGCCTGCAGAAGTAATTATGGATAATATTTATAGTGGGGCAACATTTGATGCTACGGCAGTCTTCAGTGGATTAGATCCAACAGATACCTTATCTGTTACTATAAATGGTAAAGAGACTAATGTAAATCTGCAAGGATTTAGTGTTTCTACAACTTTAACATATAATGATTTTCTGGAAAGAATTAACGATTCTTTAGGAGGCAATGCGTTTGCCTACTTCAATGATGATGGAAGCATGTCTGTTAAAACTAAAGAAGCAGGTGGAGGCCAAACTATAGAATTTAAAGGTTCTATAGCTAAGTTATTTGTGGACACTAATGATGCTCTAGGAACGGGATTAGCAGAAGATGCAACAAAAAAATCTACAGGGATGATTTATTTTTCTGAAATGCCTGAAAAAGATTCTTTTATAGTAATTGGAGGAACGAGGATAGATTTTTTTGATGGGTCAAAGGAACTATATGCTGGAACTAATACTTCTATTGATATTGCTTCAGGAATAACACCAGATATAGAATCTTTAGTAGACACTCTTGCTGGTTTGACAATTTCTGGGGTAAATGCAGCAAAGTCTTTTGACAATAAAAATATATTAACAGTTACATCAACTGAAGTGGGATTCATAGGAAACGTTATAACTTTGGAGGGTACGTTAAAAGAATTTAATATAAACCTCCAAGTGGGCTCAAATGCAGGCCAGGGATTTAGACTAGAAGTAGGGGATACAAGATCGAAAGAACTTAAAATTTCAGCTGACAAACCTACTGGTAATCCAGGGGTTACTGGAGCAGCATATGTTAAGATACCAAATGTAACAAATGGAATAAGTTCTGCAGCGGTTGAATATTCTATTGATGTTATGGACGAAAAGAAAGCCACGGCAGCAATTGAAGTATATAATAATGCAATTTTACAAGTTGCAGCAGAAAGGTCTAAACTGGGAGCAATTCAAAACAGACTAGAAAAAACTATTGCAAACCTTGATAACACTGCAGAGAATTTAACTGGAGCTCGTTCTAGAATTCTCGACACTGATATGGCACTTGAAATGTCTGAGTTTACTAAGTTTAATATACTTCAGCAAGCTGGAACGGCTATGCTTTCTCAGGCGAATCAGCAACCTCAGATGATGTTAAAACTTCTTAATGCATAATAGTAGTATTTAAAAATTTTTTATATTAATATAGTATATGTCTGGAGGTAACTAACAGTTACAAATAAGTTATAAAAAGTTATATAAATATATATTAAAATATATAATTTTCAAACTTAGAATATTGTTGACAGCCTCCCATGTTTGTAAAGAGCATGGAGTGATAGACTTTAGTCTATCCAAAATCCCTTGAATTGCTGGAAACCCCTAAAGCTAATCAAACTACAACATAATATCCTAACTGGATATAGGTGTGAATGTGGCGAAAGTAGAAAAAATTGATTAGATGGAATATGGTTAAATCCTAAGTTCTAAAGTAATGGGCAATCAGCAGCTAAGACCGTAAGGTAAAGTTCAACGACTATCTCGTAATGAGAGTACACTCAAGTGGGTGGAA
>Ga0334893_1001808_pt1 | contig 18304 bp, 26 predicted proteins | sample GraSluR3_MG_5_FD_207218 | JGI IMG/M metagenome (GOLD analysis project Ga0334893, IMG submission 207218) | Sludge microbial communities from methane-producing bioreactor in Wageningen University, Netherlands - Granular Sludge_09_05-R3 | ecosystem: Engineered > Bioreactor > Anaerobic >...
GAGAGACCACCGTCGCTGGCGGAGATTGAATTTGTAGCACCTAGCATCCCTCCTCAAAAAGTTGAATGTGGGTGAGGCCCTTTAGATCGCCTCACCATCTGCGGTGGCACCCACAGACTCAAGGTCCTCCCTGAACGCTGCCTTGCCGCCCTCATAGTCGTTCAACGTGGTGTTTGGGGCCGGTGGGTTCAGGAGCTCTCCGCCGATCTCCTTGACCTGAGTTTTGATCATCGTCTTCGCCAGGTTCATCTCCAGGTGCAGCTCTCCTATCAACGCCTGGAACATCACCAGCTTCTCTGCGTCAGATTCGATGCTCTCAGTCGCATACTCCATACCTGCTATCTTGTCAGCGATAGCCTTGATAGCCTTTGCATTATCTTCCAAGTCACAGAACATTTCCGTTCACCTTCTTGATGTACACCCTCATGGGCGTGTGTTTTTTCCCGTTGGCCGGAGTGACCCACAGGCACACGCGGCCACACTTCTGAGCTTCTCTGATCCGTTCCTTCTCAATCACATCAAGCCGCCGCCAGTTTCCGATTGGCGACCACTCTCCCTCTAGCAGCACCCCGTTTGGTCTGCCGTTAGGTCTGCGTGGAGTGGGAGGGATCTCCGACACGAAGATGGTTCCAGCACCACGCTTCTCGAGGAGCTTGTGCAGCGTCACCAGGGGAAACTGGCACCACGAAAATTTCCTGTCACGCCCTAGCGCAGTCACCTCGAATGATTCGCCGTTTTTGGTGACTTCAAACTCCCGTCTGCACCTATCCACTAGAATGACTCTCATCGTTAGGACCCCAAGAATATCACATCAAGTTCTGATTCCGGCCACGGCTTGCCTATGATCAACTCTGATACTTGATTGATGTGCTTGCAGTCCGAAAGTGTCGGACCCTTGGCGAAAACGTTACTCGGACATGAGCAAGACCAGGCCCCCGCCAATTTCTGAAGAGAATAGTATCCACGGCCAGAATCCGACCTCACAAACGCCCGTTTCATGTCTGGTAGCCACACGATCTGTTTCAGGTCGGTTCTCAGCACGTCCGACCGCTCCATGATGGCCACGAAATTTGCCACGAACTCCGCGCTCAAAAGTCCCTTTTGACCTAGCACCCTCGGCCCTCCACGGCTTTGGGTGCATAGTCGGACTACGAGGACTTAACACTTTCGGTGGATGCCATCTAGCATTCCGGTTTACCTCGCCCTCCGGCCAGAGGGCCGATACCGGCGAGGTCGTCTAGGGCTCCCGGGCGGCGTCGACGGCCCGTTTGAGGGCCTCGCCGACGGGCTCCCCCGGTCTCATCCAGGGACCGAGGAGGGGGAGCACGTCGAGGGCGGCCTGGATGTAGCCGCTCCTCTGGCGGCCGTCGGTGAGGATGGTGGCCTGATCGGCCCTGATGGTGGCTGTGATGCGGATGTGATCGGAGGCGGCCATCAGGGGGCCTCCCCGAACAGATATTGCCTGAGCCTCTCGGCTTGCCATTTTCGTTCGGCACTCCTGGCGGCATCGGCAGCACCCCAGGCGGCACCCCAGGCGGCACCCCAGGCGGCATCGGCAGCACCCCAGGCGGCATAGGCGGCATCCCTGGCGGCAACCCCGGCGGCAACCCTGGCGGCATAGGCGGCATCCCTGGGGGCAGCCCTGGCGGCATAGGCGGCATCCCTGGCGGCGGCCCCGGCGGCATCGAGAGAGGCCCGGGATGCGTCACCTACCGCGAACCGACGTGACACCTCGATCGCGGTGCGAGGCCGAGAATCTCCAGGATACTTGTCCTCGAATATCGACAGAACCCGTTCCGCACAGTCGCAAGCGAACAACCGGGCCGTCCGATCGTTCCAGGTGGCCAGCTTCCGGACTAGCCTGGCTTCCGAAACCACTATCTTGTCGCCAGCATCTATCCGGTCGCCTCGCCACTCAGCCTCCCAGATCGATGGACCTAACCACCCGACCAACTGGAGACCACCGTCACAAAGATGGTAGCCTCGTTTGCACGGCTCGATGTTCTCGATTCGAGGCATCCAGCCGCCGTCAAGGTCCCACGTGCCCGATCCACCATGGCAAGGTGTGCCATCGTCGTTCAAAACTTTGTATATGGCCATCAGGGGGCCTCCTCGATCTCCACAATCTCCGCAATCAAGATACTAGGACCGCCCGGATACGGTGGTAGATGATCGAGATCCTTCCATACAGGCGCTCTTTTTTTCATGGACGAGATGATGTCCTTGGACCCCCTACCATACCTTTCATGGTAGCTCGGCGACCCCCATTCGCCGAACACGGCGTCAGGGTATTCCCAGCGCAAGACTTTTCTGGCGCCGGCCGCGTCCGGCACCACTAAAATATTCCCACTTGCGTATTCTATCCTGATCATCTTCTCTCACCTCTCCTGCGGGGGCTCAGTGGCCCCCACCTGTGATTCTGATGTGATCGGAGGCCATCAGGGGGCCTCCTCGCTCTGCACGTACCTCACTATCTCCGCCACGGCATTGCTGCCATCGTCTCCTGTGCCGGGTTCCCCGGCATCGTCCTCGTCTTCCCAGACGAGACGCCGGAACCGCTCCCCATATCTGACCTCCTCCCACGCCAGGAGCGCGGCGAGGGAGCGGGAGTGCCCCAGCCCGGTATGATCCCGACTAGCGTTGCGGCCTCCAGATCTTCAGTTGCCTTCAACTCGTGCATCTGTGCATCTGCAATTCTTATCTCCTCCTGCCTTCTCTTTCCAACCTCTTCCTGATCGCCTCGGGACCGCCATAAAGAGCGGCGGTGTTCTCCGAGGTCTCCCGCAGCCCCAGGGCGCGGAGAGTCTGCCGTTCTCGGTAGTTAGCCATCTTGTCTCACTTCCTGATTCAATATAATCCTCGCGGCGGTCATCGGGACCACCTCCTCCAGCGCGCCCACCGCATTTTCAGGGCGACGCATACTAGAGTTCTCCACGAGACCGCGATTGGCATCTCGTGGATGATCTCCCACTGGCGCCGGTGGGATTCGATCAGCATCTCCACCGCCTTCTCTTCAGTGTCCGGGCACTCATCGTCGTCCAGCACCGAGCGGAGGTAATCCTTTGCGGGCGTGGGGGCCATGAGCTGACTGGTATCCTCGGCGCGGGCCACGATCGCCTGCATCATGAGATCGTCGATCAATCCTTCTCACCTCCTCCGATGGCCGCCTCCCACGCCAGGAGCGCGGCGAGGGCGAGCGATCGATCCTCGATCCCATCTAAGACCGGAGAGGTCGTCAAACTCCTGCCGACCTTCACATACCAGCGATACTGCCACCGCTCGAATACGATATCTAATCCAGCGGCGGCGCATCCCCGCCCGATCGCGCCGACTGTGGCATCTTCGATGACACGTGGCATGAAGTCGCCGCCGCCCCGCACCATCAGGTCTTGCATGGCGGCTACGCTGCTGATGTAGCCGGTGATCTTCGGCCCCATGTAGTCAGGCCGCTCCTCCAGATCCCTTATCCGCTCCAGTGCGGCGCCGACGGCGGCGGTCATGGGCAATCAACTCGCCGTAATACGATATAGCTGTGTACCTCCACTTCACCGAACGGGGCAGAGCACCCGCCCACGACCTCATCCTTGTGCTCACATTCCTCAGTGGCGAGGCAGTCCCCGTCACGCCAATATTCGCATATTCTTATCATCCTCAATCCTCCACCTGGTGCGCCCCGCAGACGATCGGCGCGTCTCCCTCCAGGGCGGCGACGTCGGCGGTATCTTCATCCATCACTTCATAGGCAATGGTGTAGTCGTCTGCGAAGTCGTCGTCCCGTACCTCACGCGCGATGCGCTCCAGCAAACACCGCGCCTTCCAATATTCAGCATCCTCCTTCGGCGCGTCTCCCTCCAGGGCGGCGCGGGCTTGGTCAGCCTGGTATCGGAATATCCCTACCAGGGTCAGTTTCTTCGGCCCATCGCAGTCACCGAAGAAATCCGCCATGCTTGCAAACGGTCGCAGCGCATCAATCCTCCTCTTTGCATCGACGCACCGAACCATTATAGGCTTGGGTGCATCTCCTGTGAGGGCGGCGCGATATCTGGTTTTCAGTCGATCGATCGCCTCACTGCTGAGATGCGGCTCAAGGTGGGCGGCGCAAAACTGAGGCCAGTTCTCGCGGGGATATCCTATCTCGGCGAGATACTCCACCGCAACCAACAGCGACTCCTCTAGGGCGGCGATCCTCTCTCGGAGCCGCGAGACCTCGGCCTCCAGCTCCTCGATACTCAACTCATTATCGGCCATGCTCGGCCCCCCGCAACGCTCCAGACAAGTCCCGGGCGATGGTGGCCTGCCTTTCCGTATATGTGCCAACAAAGGCGGGCTTTATACCTTTGGCGGCGGTTTCGAAAGATCTGGTGTCTAGCTTCAACAGGCCATCAAACCCGTTTTCGGAGGCCCACTGAATAGCGGTGGCCTCGTCATAAATCATCTTGTCGATCTTTCGGATCCCGACGCCAAAGGTGGCCTTGACCTCCGCCTCTGGGGCGGCCAGGACGGCGGCCCGGAGCGTCCGCAGATCGTCGCAGAGCTCAATCTCCGTAATCGATGCAATGCGCCTCTGGCTGCCCCGAACGACATACATCAGCCCATTATCGCCCTTCTCCAGCGACAACTTAGTCTTGTTCATGACATCTCTCCAGAGTCCAGGCAGTCCTTGATGTACTGCTGGACAGTCCTCTCCTTATGGCCTACCTGCCCGGCGATCCATTTTCGGTTCCTATGACCAGCCGCCCACAGCTCTTTGATGGCCGCCTTTGCAGCCGGGTCCTCTGACAACCTCTGGATCCGCTTCCCAGATCGTGGATCGACAGGGGCGTCATCCGATGAGATAGACTCGGACTCGACTCTGACGTCCGTAGGCTGGGCGCCAAGCCACATCTCAATCGCCTCGGTAACCGCATCTTTGAGGGCACCCTTTCTCAGCCCTTTTCGGCGAAACACCTCGGCGCGGAACCGTTCATCAAGCGAATCGTCGACGAATACATTTAACGACTTCACGATATGTAGTTATGGCGATGTTGGTATATATAGTTATCCCTGCGCTATATCACCGACGGAGTATAACCAATTTTTTTATATGTAGAGATCCGGTATTATAAGTTAATACTAGCCACATGTGTTTGTATTACTCAGCACCAGATTTGAGCAAATCGCTATCTGTAGCGGTCGCGTAGGATTGCTTATAGAATTTTATATTAATGTGGGGTAGGGGTTAATAAGGGTATTTTCATCTGCTGAGCTTATAAAATTTTTAGTAAAATTATTTACCCACAGAATTAAAGTCTGACGCAGGGGTACTAGAAATATAAAAAGTTATGGGCGATTCGCCGCACCCAGATCATTCAGCTTGAGATTTGTGCGACCCGAAGTAGAACGCACATACCGATGTCACAAGCTGCAAGATAGCGACAACTACGGTCTGGGCCAGGGTCAAGTCGCCGGCAGCTATAACCGCCCCCAGGTACTTGTTCACGCACAAGAATGCTCCAACCAACAGAAGTATCCCGATAAGGAACCGCTTCAGCCGCTCCAGAGCATAGAGCCACATGGGCCCGGCATACCCTTCAAGCGTTACAGGCTCCAGGTCCAACGCACCTTCAATGGGCCCTTCATTAATCTGAGTTTCTTCCTCCACAAATAGCACCTCCGCGAAAAATCATGACATGTGCGCAGTTATGGCGCCAGGCTCGACCCGTTCATCGTTCTCGATCGTGATCGTGTCTCCGAGCGCCGTCTTCACCATACCTTTCCCGGTACACTGCACGGTGAAATTATCAATCCCCTGGAACCGATAGAACGTCCCGTCCTCGGCGTACTGGACATAATCGAACTTGATCCACTCCACCAGGTCTGACAGCTCGAAATCGTCACCGATCTCGTAGTCGTCCAGGAACGCCTCAACCGACGCCTCGATCTTGGATCCCAGGTTTGCCTCTGGCGTCGCCGTCTGGGTCACGTAGATCTGGACTGTGATGAGAACCATCTCTGGCATGATCCAGAGGTACGGGTACGTTCCCAACCCGATCAGCACGTCATAATGGTACGGGCCAGAGTACCCATTATCGCCGGTGATGCCGATCGCCAGATCATCAGCGTCCTGGAGGGTGGCTACAACCACGTCCCCTCTATGTGTTCCTCCCGGCACGTTGATGGTCGTCTGATGGGTGTCGCCAAGCCACGTCGTGTAATCCAGGACGACCGTGTCGTTGTTGATGATCTCCTCGGACGCCCTAAGGACGATCTTCCCCCCTCTCGTATCATCGATCCCGGTTACGCTGCCTCCAGACACGATCGTGGCCGCCAGGACCCCTCGAGCTGTTACCCCTGCCGCCAAGTTGTCTTCGATGCAGACGCCTACTTCCGCGGGGGGATCGTCCGGCAACGCCGCCACGTCACAGACGATCTCAACGTCACCGTAGTCGCAGGTGAACACCTGGGCTTCGAGTACAGATTCCAGAGCGTTAAGATGCTCTACGATGAGTTTCGGGGTGGCCCTGCCGTCGGTCCAGATGGCGTAGATGTACCTCGTCCTGAGATCATCGTCGCTCTCTTCGTCTGACCCACCGCTGAATGGCAACGGGTTTGTCGCGCTATCTACGCCAGACGGGAGTGACATGATCGTGGTTATCGTGTAGGCCCCGACGTTCCCGTTCTCTCCCTCGATGTAGGCCTCGGCATCAACTACGCATTGTGTGTCACCAACACCGAACGATCCAGCGGCCGTCGTCACGAAATAGACCGGAGCTGACCCGTCTTCAGGAGACATGGCAAGTTTCACTCCAACAGGGACTGTGATCGGTGTTGCCGCGGGATTCCGGCGAGAGAACGTGATCTGGCCTACAGACTTTGTACCGACCTGCCTGGTGAGACCTCGGTCAGTTACCAGGGCGTCAAGATCGTCCCCTGTCGCCGTCAAAATCGTAAGGGCTTCAGCCTTCGAATCGATGAGCTGTTCTTCGTACCTCAGCTGGAGAGCTATGACCTCTGTCAGAACCGAGAGGGCCGAGTTTGCGGAGAAGTCTCGCATCCCAGGATGTCTGGCCTGGAGTCCGGCGGTGATCGACGAAATTATAGTATCGGTTTTTCTTGCCATATAACGACCTCAACTGTCTGCGATGTTCCCCCAAATTGCGTTGTACATCTCTTTCATCTCATCGGCACTGAACATGAACTGGATCTGGTCGCCGGCCATGATGACGGTGATGAGGACTTTGTGACCGCCTTCTCCGAACCCTGTCGCCTGCTCGACCCTCACCGACTTGACTTCCATCTCTGGGAACGTCTCCTGGAGTTCGCGTGTCAGCTTCACTCTCAGCTCCGCCAACATCGAGCCAGTTACCGGCTGGAACAGGTAGTCCCACAAGAGGCAGCCAGTATCCGGGGACCTCCGTTCACCTTTCGGCGTCGCCAGCCAGATGATAATCCTCTGTCTCATGCATTGGTTCGTATCGCTGATCAGAGCCAGGTCCCCCGTAGACGTGAGCACGAAGTCCAGGTTCCCCCTGCACTGGCAAACTCCACCTTCCGTCTGGAGGTTCGTCATCAAATCGCCGAATACCATCGAATCACCTCATGGGGGGACGTACATGCTCCCGCACGCCCCGCCTATGCTCAGATCTCCGCCGAGGGTTACGTCGTCGTCCACCGTCAGATCGTCGCCTACCGCTACGTCTCCTGCCACGCTCATCCCACCAGTCGCCTCGACGATCGGTGCATCTAGCGTGATCTTGATCGGAGAGTGTAGCTTAATCTCGCCGTTCGTCTCGATCCTGATGTAGGCGTCGGTCTCGAGGTTTTTCAGCTCGATCTCTCCGTCGGGCTCCACTCGGATCCTGGCCCCGACTTCACAGCAACCATCCTGGACCGTGCATCCAGAACCGCCGCATTCACCAGTGCATCCAGTCTCTCCGCAGGAGGGGCACGCCGACGTCACCTGGCCACAGCATGAGCTGCTCGACCCTGCCGACCTGGACTGGACCTCGACTCGGCCGTCAGGGCACATTTTGATGTGGGCTTTAGGAACCTCGTTGACACGGTTCTCCAGGTAGATCGTGCCGTTCCTCTCGAACCAGAACACCGATCCGCTCAGGTGATGGAACTGGATTCTGTCTTTCGGGAACTTCGCGGAGTCAGTCTCGTCCGAGATGAACTTGAACCACGAACTACCCACCAGGACGAAATCTACGTTCTTGCATCCCTGGCACCAGGGGTCGCCATGACCCTTGATACAGTCGAACACAAGCTGCCAGTCCCTCTGGTCGTGGTAGCCTCGAAGGCAGTCAGGATGCTGGGGCAGAGGATGGTCGATCGGGTTGTGGTCGGAATCCCAGTCTGGAGCACGCCACTTGGACCATTTGAACAAGTAGTCCATACAGATACTTTTGCTCCGATCGTGGTCTCTGCATGGCGGTTCCTGGAAGTGGTTCGGCAGGCTACCCAGGACGATCGCCTTCTCATTCTCCAGGAACAGGACCGCCACCAGGTCGCCGACCCGAGGGGTGTACACCCGGCCCCAGAGGTTCCCCATGTCCCTCTGGAGACAGATCGCCCTCATCCTGTAGACTGTGGGGTCATCCTTGTGGATGTCCCGAAGCTTGATGTCCACTATGTTGAAATCCCGCTCGCCAGGGTACGGCGAGACGTGTGGCATCACGTCGATGACGTTGCAGTACTCGACCTTGATCAGCCGTTTCAGTTCACGTCTGATCTCGTCGGCGAGCCTGTTATGGATCGTCCCGCTCACTCTGATTCCTCCTCTGGCATTTCTGAATATGAGGCGCCGACTGCACCCTTTGAGGCTTCGAAATGGGTTTCGTATCCGCCGGCGCTATATTCTATCGTCCTCTTGGTGACGAGAACCTCCTGGACGGCACCCCACAGAGAGTAGACGAGTATGTCCTGGAGAGGGACCGCTATCCCGGAAACTACCGGTTTGGCGATGTCCTCTTTCGTCTTGTACCACTCGATCAGGTTGTCCGCCCTCGTGTTGCACTGCTCAATGGTCGTCAGGTACGGGCAATAGAACGTTGGAGCTATGAGGAGCCCGTTCTTCTCCTGGGACTCATAGTCGTTCCCGTGGTTGTCATCAGATCTGATCGTCTTGGTAGTTTCGATGTAGCTACCAACAACGTCATCCGGAGGGTACACCCCGCCGCCAATCACCTTGACCTTGTTACAACTTCCAACACACGTATGGGCCGCTGCCTCTCTCATCAGGTAGAGGTCGATATTGTTGGTAGCCCCCTGCTTCATCGGATCGATGAATACCAGGACTCCATCTTCACGCACGTACCAGGTGGCACCTACCAACTCTGCCAGATGGTTCAAGACGTCCTGGTACTTCCAGTCAGGCTTGAATACCTCTTCTCGCCGCTTGATGTCCTGAGTGATATCGATCTCTCGATCTATATCCTTATCATGAGAGTCCAGGACCGTGTTTATGATAGCCGGCACGTCCGACGGATGAAAATGGAACTCTCTTGGGAGCGCGTCAGCCAGAGTCCCTACAAGACAAGCCCCCTCGATCAGGACCTCGTCATCCTTGTACTCGATATACTGGACCTCGCCTTTCAGAATCTGGTCTTGCCTTACCTCGACAAGCTCTGGCTCGCCATAGGTAGCTTTCCAGATCTCATGCCCCAGAATGATATTGAGCTCGTCTTTCGTCTGGAAGGCGCCAGACCACTGGCCGTAGGTGTTCGCCAAGACGACGGTAACCTTGTCCGACTCTGGTTCGTTAGCCTGGTCTGCCCTGACCTCGATCACCCATTCATCGACGTTCTGACCTGCGATCCGGACCTCGTGCCAGAGAAGCAACTTGACCACCACCTAATCGTCTGGACCGGCAAGGTCTTCGTTCGTCACGTCTTCACCCGCAGCCTCCACGAGCCCGCCAGGGTTCACCTCTTTGAACGTGATCGACCAGTCAAACACGTCGTCGTCGAACCCCTCAACCTGTTTCGCCGATTTCGAGGTGATCCAACAGTCGCACTCCTGGAACGCTGTGAGGACTTTGTACGGGCCCGCGTGGAGCTGACGAAGCTGTTCCTTCTTGTCCCAGTCGTTCGTCGTGAACGACATCCGGCAAACCCAGAGAGCATATTTCTCGGTACACTGCGAATGAGGTTTATGCCTGACGATTTTCTTTTCTTCGACCGGGAACTCCTGGCTCCACTCGATATCCATCGGGTTCACCCCCCGGTCAGCATACGCCCCGTCCTGGGGTGACATCAGATCTACAGGACCTATCTTGACATGAACCGGCACCTAGCTCCACCACCTACGTTTTGAACTGCCCCAGCTCTCTCTTTACCTGCTGGCTTATAATTCGCGCCAGGTCGAATTTCGAGAACGATTCTTTGACGCCGTTGACCGTCACATGAACCGTGACGTTGTTGTTGATCGTGTCGCCTGACCCGGCCGATGGGAGGATCCCGGTGGATTCGAGCCGGTCAAGTAACCGCTCCGCTGCCGTGGTCCGGTGGACGACATCGGCCGGGGAGAACTCTTCCCCGGCGTGAACTACCGCCCCCCCAGTCTCCTCGACCCCGCCACCCCGGTCAAGTTTCGGGACGAACTGGGTGAAACCGTACGTTTGCTGAAACTCAAGCTTCTGTTTATGTGGTAGCGAATCGATATCCGCTTCCATGACGGCCTGCCCCGACCCGTTGATCCGGACGTTCGTTCCCCAGCCGGTCCCCCTCAGATCGGCCTGATTGTAGACGGGGATCTGCCGACCGGCGAACTCGATCGCATCGACGCTAGCCGGAGCTCCTCCGGTCGGAATCTTAGCCCCCAGAAACTCGAGTGTGTTCTGTTCGGCCTCCCTCGCCTCGGTCCGCTGCCGCTGCTGCTCAGCTCCAGTCTCGGAAAAATGCTCCTCGGCTTGGTCAAACGGTGCGCTAGCTACATCGACTACTGCACCAGCGACCCCTCTAAGAAGATCATTCCCAGCATCGGTCTTGGTATAATCAGTATTGGCTCCAGCTACATCCTCGGCAGTTGCCCTACCCCCACCAACACGGCGGAGGAACTTGTCATAGGCTTCGAGGTTACTTTCAGACCAGCCAGCCTTCAGCATCTGCTTCCTGGTCATCTCGGAGACTCCACCACCCCAGCCAAACAATGCCTGGTCCTCGGCAGACAGAGCCATCAGCTCGGGCCACGTCAAGTAGGATCTATCGCCCATCAGGGACGCTGCACGGGCCATCTGGTCCATCCCGAGCCCTTTAGCTGGAGTGAACCGGGCCACCTGGTACCCGTCATCAGACTTCCGATGGATACCCCACGAACGAACGCTAGCCGCTCTCGCGCCTACCCCCGCCGCCTGACCCTCCTTCACTGCTGCGATGGCTTCGAGAGATGTCTTCACCTCGTCAGGGATCAGCCCACCAAGAGCCGTGATGAGGGCTTCTTTAATCCTGATCACTATATCCCTGAGCCTATCCCAGATGTTCTTCAGCCAGCCTGGGATCAGGTTCTTCAGCGAATCCACGGCCCGATCCTTGAAGTCTTTCAGGTGGTTTAGAATCCCGCCGATCTTGACCTCGACACGGTCCATGATGTTCGCCATGCCCGGGACGTGTTTCAGGATGGCGTAGAGCATCGCTGGAGGGAAGACCAGCTTGAACGCCATGGTGGCGGCTTTCTTCCCGATCTTGCCGACGTCCCCCTCTTTCAGGGAGGACCACAGCTCATTCAGCTCGCCCCACGCTTTCGTCAGGATCCCGGTCTTCTTGTTGACATAGACCAGGATCGCAGCTATCCCTACCAGAGCTGCAGCCACCAGGAATATGGGGTTCATCGCCATCACGGCGTTCAATATCCCCATAGCCGCTGACATAGCACCGGTGGCCACGGCACCGAGGCTCATCCCTGCAGCCATCCCATGGAGGGCTATGATCCCTGGAGCCGCCATCCCGATGAAAAGCGCGAACGTCGATGCGAGGAACGCCAGCGCCATAGCTACTGCTCCGAAGAACGTGGCTCTCGGGAACTTCTCGGTGAATTTCGCGGCAACAGCGGCCCCTTTCGAGAGAGCTTCTACCAGAGGGAGGAACGTCTTCCCAACGTTGATCCTGATGTCTGTGATGGAGTCATCGAGCCGGTTCAGGTTCTCTATCTCGGGACCGCCAGCTTCATCCGCTTCGGCTTTGCGTTGCTCTAGCCTTTTCAGGAGAATCCTGGTAGCCACCATCCCTTTCAGCTCTTTCTCCTTTCCTTCCCACTCTCCAGGAGCTGATGTTCTTTTTACCTCCTCCATCCCAGCAGTGATCTCTTCCTGGGATATCATCACACCGAGCTTCTCGAAGATCTCTTCAGGCCTCCCTTTGAAGACACCTTTCATCCCCATTGCGAGTTCTTCAGCCCCAACGTTCAGGATGTTGGCTTGCCAGCTTGAGAGGTCCAGCATCCTGATTATTTCTTCGTCCGAGAGGCCGACGACATCTTTCGAGTATTTCGAATAGCTTCTGGCAAGCGTTGCCCGAGCCCCTTTGTTCATCGCCTGGCCGTTCTCGACCCAGCTTATGTACTTCTGGGACTTGTTCACGTCCATCAACGTGTTCCTGATATCTGTCAGGCTCCGATCGTACTCTGCCGCGGCCTTGGTGGAGAGGATGAATCCTGCTCCCGAGACGGCAGCCACGCGTGCGAACGTCCCCTGGAGGTCTTGGAGGCGCTGAGTGTTTTTCTTGGCCGTTTCAAGGTTGGCTGAATACCCCTTGATGGAGGTGTTCACCCTTTCCAGGCTGGCCTCCATTTTGGCGGCTGCTCTTGCCGAGGCCGTAGCTCCGGCCTCGAGATGGCCCAACGACTTGAACGCCTGGTATGCCGCCCTGTCCGCTTGCTCAAGGCATTTGGCTACGTTCTTGATGGGTTTCGACGCGGAATCGTTGGCCCGAAGATGGCTCTGGACTACCTTCCCGTTGATCTTGTCTATTTGGCCTTTGAGATCCCCAACTATCTTGGTCGCCCTATCCTGTACCCCCATCGCCACCGTCAGCGCTCTTACGGATGCTCCAGGCATTTGAACCTCTCACTCCACTTCCGCATGTCGTCCATCACTTTGTCGCCAGTCTCTTTCGAGATGATCGGGTGGGTTTCCTTCTTCAGCTTCCGGTACTGGGACGCCGACATTCGGCGCCGTCCACCGCCAGGCTGAACCGCAGCCCGCCTCCCCGGACCTTTGAACTCCGGCATCTTGTCAGCAGGAGCCAGCACCGCCACGAACATGAGCTGGTCTTGGGTCAGGTCCGCCATGTTCCCGCCAGCCAACCGGTACCCGGATGCGTTCGCCCTCGCTAGGAGCTGGCCGTCCGGGCTACGATAAAATCCAGGATAGCCGAATCATCTCCAGAACTGAGTTCCATGATCCTGGATCCGATCTCCATAGCTGCTCCGAGCCGATCTTTCTTGAGAGCGGCTCGGATCCCGTCATCGACTATACCCTTATCACAAGCAAACTCCATAGCTTCCATTATAGAGTCGAGATCAAATCCCATCTCGACGAACTTCTTGACCTTCTCGGTCTCGCTCATCCCGTCGAGATCTTTGGGCGGCGTGTCGTCGAGTGTGTCTTCAACGCCAGTTGACCGCATGATTGAGACGGCTTTGAACAGTTCCTTGGACGTAAGCGGCCGGATCTCGACCGACGCGCCACCGTAAACCTTAACCTCCATCTCCTCAGAGTACTCTGCTCCGAGGAGGATCATTTCAGCGGTCAGCTTCTTGCCTTTCAGCTTCTGTTGATTCTCCGGTTCCACCACCAAAACCACCACCTAGCTCAAACTAAATATGTGGGGGTGAGGAGAGCCGTTATTTGGGCTCTCTCGCCACCGCTACGAAGTCGTACTTCTTCTGGACCGTGTCACCGTCTGGCACTTCGGTCCCGTCACTGGTCACAGAGCACCCGGTCCACTTCTCGATCACCTTGACCGACTCCGACGTCGAGTCGGTATCGTCCATCATCAGGATCTCGAAGTCTTTAGGCAGCCCTTCATCGCTCTGCTCGAACAGCAGCTCATGGAACTTGGTGAGCGAGGCTCCTCTCGCCTCTTCCTCACCGTTCTTTGCGATCTGACGCAGGAAGCTGCCGATCGTGAAGCTTCCAGAGAACTCGATATGGCCGTGGTTCTTGGCCCGAGCCCGATGGAACCCCGTCCCGTACAGTAGCTTCGTGTCGATGTTCTTGGTCGCAGAGAAGCTGTCCGCCGGGAAGAACACCGTCGTACCAGCCACGCTGATGGCGATCTGGATATCGCTGGCGTTCTCGGCGTAGACCTCATAGGTGTCGTCCGGCGTACCGTAGACTTTCGCTGTCATTTACCTAGCACCCCCTCACTCCGTGTCCGGCCCGATCTCCAGGGTCACGTGGAATATCTCCATGTGGCCTACAGGCTGGATACCCATATCGATGTAGACCTTGTTCGGCGCCGCGTCGGTGTCAGCCCAGACATCGACCGAATGGTTGTCATAGATTATCTCCTGACGCACAAGGTCCTCGAGCTGATTTATGATGGACGCTCGGAGTGCAGCCCGGTTCTTGGTCGTGTTCTTGCGGAAGTACCACTGATCGGTGATCGTCTTGACCATGATGATGCACCAGTTGATGGTGCGGACGTCCACCGTCCTCTTCCACTGGCTTACCGTGGCGGTGTTGATCCCCTGGAACGACTTGATCCCCTCTTTCTTGTGGAGTACGTCAAGCCTCCCTCCGGTGAGGGTCACAACGTCCGGAGAATCGTACTCGTTCAGCAGCCCGTTGACGCCCCCTATGGCTATCCTCGGACAAGCTTTTCCGAGAGCTACCGCAGCCTCCTGAGCCGCCCTGGCCACAGCCATGTTCTGGCGAGGTGACGAGTTCTTGTCCCACGGGTTGGCGACGATCGTCAGGTGCATGTTGTCGAACCCGCCCGCCAGGTCCTGGAGGTCACCGATGGTCTCGTTGGCGTCGCACCCGACGAACCCGCACATAGGCTTGTACTCGGAAGCCATGTCACGCAGGAACCCGTCGAGGATGCCTACCAGATCATAGGTTCCTGGGGATACCTCGTTATCGCAGATCGCCACGGTCTGGGGCGTCACGTACTTCATGGCGTCGAGCAGGGCGTTCTCCCAGTCGTCCACCGTGATCGCAGCACCGTCTGATCCGCCAGTCAGCTTGAAGTCGCTTCCTATGGCCGGAAGGTGAGTCTCGCCGTCAGCCGGCACGAAATCGGCCAGAGTCGTGCTGTTGATCTGGGCCGCCATGTCGGTGAGGTCTCTGATGTTGTACAGGATCTTGGTCGTCACCCCATCGGTGATCGTGATTTTCAGCACCTTGTACCTGAAACTGCAGATCACCTGGTCGGTGGCTGCCGGGCCTTCACCTACATAGAACGTCAGGGACCCGTCGGTCTTGTTGGCGTAGACTTTGCCCGACGCCAGCTCACCTGGAGTGTAGACGATGGTCTTAGCGACACCGTTGACCTTGACGTAGTTGTTTGCCGACTCGACGAGGTTCCAGACGTCGAGGTCGTAAGGCCCGACGGTACCGTCACCTACGAACACGTCGTAATAAGTACCATCATAAGCATGGTACTCGATCTTCATGGTGATGCCGTTGCCCCAGGCTCCTTCGGACTTGGCATAGAGCGTCCCCACGGTGTTCGCCGGGGACAGCCCGTCCTCGAGGTCGAGAGACGCTTTGGCATTTCCAGACCCGAGCACCCGGTAGGCGTAGACTACGGAACAAGCGTTGCCGAACGCCAGCTCGATGGCCTCTTTCAGGTCGCCAGAATGGTAGAGCTTGTCCGCCATCATGGCCGAGGACATGCCGATCGCTTCGTTGGCGGCGCCTCGGTTGGACTCGCCAACCAACAGGCAAATCCCGTACCCGACGACGACTTCAGTCGGACCTCTCGGAGTTAGATCAAGCCAAAGGGCCACCGGGCTCGACCTGTCACCGTAAGACTCGGTGGTCATCAGGCCTCACCGCCCTTGACGATCTTCCGAGGTTTGCTAGACGCCGGCTGACCCTGGGCCGCCCCGCCTTTCACAGCGACGGTGATCCGCTCCGTCGGCGTTACACCCTTGTCCAAATATTTCTGATACTCGGGTTGGGTGATGTACCCCCGGAGCCGAGCATCTTTCAGTCTGCACGTTATCGTTTCACTCACACCTATGCACCCCCACTTTTTCTCCACAACTATGATCTGATTATCATGATTCTTCAGGATGCTCATACTCGATCAAGCCGTCGATCGTCTCCTCGGAGTCGCCGACCTCAATCGAGGTCTCGAACTCTTTCATCGGAGCGCCCACAACGTCCCATCCAAGCTCGTACTCGACCCTGATCTCGACAACCATCTGGTAGATCTTCTTGTGCCCTGAACCTCCCTGAATGGCGTGCTGGTAGCTCAGCATCAAGCCGGGGTTAGGTATCGATGACAGTTTCACCCGGTCGGTGAACCAATCGAGCCCCAACTTCGTCGAATAGACCGTCTCCACCAGGGCCCTTGCCAGGTCCGTAGCTTCATCTTCAGTCAGAGCCTCCACGTCAACCCTGACTGTGGTGAACTGGTTGACTGCGTTCACCTCGTCATAGACCTCGTCCTCAGCGTTCCAGACGGTCTTGACCAACGTCCCGTTGTACCTGGCCCTGGAACTGGTCTGGGGCCCCCGGATGACAAGACACGGGAATGAAGGCAACGACCCATAGTGGCCGTCACGATACTTCGTCACCGAAGTGCCGCCAAGCTCGTCTGGGATCCCCGCCAAGACCGCGTCACGCTGAGACCTGCTTAGCATCTGTCCTACCCTCCGAGTTTTACGACCCCGATGAACGGAGCCGTTGATAGCTTCTTGGGCGCTACCAGGTCCATGGCCTCATCAGCATCATCTTTCAGAGCCGCCAACTTGGCCGCCAAGTCTCGGACCTTCACATTGGTCGTCGGTTTGAACTGGCCGTCTTCCCACGACCCTTCGGGCCTGTGGTTGATCATATCACAGTAGGTCTGGTAGGCATAATATGCCGCCAGGAACTTGACTGCCAGGTCCAACAGGTCCTGGTTGCTCGATGTAGCCTTCTGAGCTACCAGCAGCGTTGCGTCATCGATCGCCGCCTGGATCTGAGCATCTCCGAGGTTCCCATCCTCTTCATCGAAGTTGATCTTCAGCCGGACGGCGGCTATGGATACTCGTTGGTCCGGTACTACATAGTACCCTTCCCAGTCACTCACGGTACCACCTCCATATCACCCGACGTCGAATACTTGTGCCAGATGTACACCGTGGTCCCGGACTCGACTGCCAAGATGAACGTGGCTACTCCCTGGGCGTTCGTGAGTCTCCAGTCGAGTATCTGGGATCCTGCCTCGTCAAGAGTACATTTCAGCCATACTCCTGCAACTCCAACTCCATCTCCGTCTTTCAGCGTGTAGGGAACAAGTGAATAGCCGTCAGGTACTCCCTGCCCCCAGGGGCCGTCACCGTGAGACGAGATCAGCTCGGCGTCGATCTCCTCGACCGTCGGGGGCTCGACGTAATCTTCGGCGGCGAGCCTGGAGCTTATGGCGGCGTCCAGGTTGGCGAGGTCTGCGGGCTTCGCGGCCCCGTAGGCTTCGATGGCCGCCTCCACCTCGGCGGCGGAGAGGTTGTTGAGGGCAGCGACGGTCGCCTCCAGGGCGAGGTCCGAGATGTCGGGGATGTCGCCCGGAGTGGCGAGCCCGCTCTGGATGGCCGCCACGGCTGTCGAGTTCGGGGCGTCTACCAGATCCATCTCGTCCCCGGCTTCGGCGGGAGTCGGCACCGCGCCGCCGTCCCATGCCTGGACGTCTGCGGGGACCTCCCCGAGCCGGAACCGCAGGACAACCTCACCCACGACCGAAGTGCCGTCTACCGTTCCAGCCGTGACGATCACAGAGAACTCGTGGCCGGTAGCGTAAAACGTACCGTTCTGGCTGGTGTCGATGGTGAGGGTGTGCAGGCCCGTCACGGAGCCGGAGTCTACCACCAGGGAGACGCCGTCGGTGGTGGTGGCCGTGGCCGCGTCCTTCCGGACGGCGACCGCTGGCGATCCGGCCCAGGTTATCGGAGCCCCGTCGCCGTCGCGGGTGTTGAATTGGTGGTATACTGTTTCCCCTGCCTGGTAGACTTCCATCATATCACCCTATGAGCGGACTTGGACCGCCTATCAGCGGGCTCGGTCCTCCGATGAGTCGCGATTTTGAGCCGATCAGCCGCCCCGCGCCGCCGGATGCGATGGTTCCCCATCCCGATATTTGCAAAGGATAGCGGTTCTGGAATTCTGACCACCCCG
>Ga0334893_1001812_pt1 | contig 18252 bp, 10 predicted proteins | sample GraSluR3_MG_5_FD_207218 | JGI IMG/M metagenome (GOLD analysis project Ga0334893, IMG submission 207218) | Sludge microbial communities from methane-producing bioreactor in Wageningen University, Netherlands - Granular Sludge_09_05-R3 | ecosystem: Engineered > Bioreactor > Anaerobic >...
GTCCCTTCTTCCTCTTATGTGCAGAAACCGGAAAAAACCGGTAAAATTAAAACAGAGTAAACCGTATGAACATTTACGACCGCATAATTGAAAACCCGCTGTTTTTCAAATGGATATTTCACCCGTCTTCCGAAATTAATGCGTACTGGAACCATTATCTGGAAAACAATACCGAACATGCAGAGAAAATCATCGAATTAAAAACACAGATTGAAATACACCTCAAATACGAAGAAAGGAAACTGACAGATTCAGAGAAAAGGGCTTTGGCCAAACGCATTGTGCGCATGCTGGAGCAAACCGACCGAAAACGAAGCCGGATACGGTTTATGCGCAGCGCCATGCGGTATGCAGCCATTGCCATTTTGTTTTTAAGCATAGGTGGTAGTTTAGTTTACCTGTACATGGATGGCAGGCAGCCGCAAATCGTTATTGAGAATGCAACGCTGCCTGCCCAGGTACAGGAGCCTCTGCTCATATTGGGCGACCGCGAACAAATAGCCCTCAACCAGGGCGAGTCGCAACTGGAGTATTCATCTTTGGGAGAAATTATCATTAACAGGGAGCAAACCATAAAAGGCGAAGGTGAAAATGCCCCTCCTGTGATGAATACACTGGTTATACCTTACGGCAGCCGATCCAACATTATCCTGGCCGACGGTACCAAAGTTTGGCTAAATGCCGGCAGCCGTTTAATCTATCCTTCCCGTTTTGTGGACCGTACACGTGAGGTGTTTCTTTCCGGTGAAGCGTTTTTCGATGTGGAGGAAAACGAAAACCAACCCTTTAGAGTAAAAACGGCCGATGTGCAGGTGGAAGTGCTGGGTACCCAATTCAATGTAACCGCTTACCCCGAAGATTTTTCCGTGCAGACCGTACTTGCCGAAGGAAGTGTGGAAATTAAAAGCGCCGGCGCAGGACGGCGGGAAAAAGGCGTTTTGCTGGAAGAGGGTGAACTGGCATACTACAATAAAAAGACAAAGGAAACACATACACAAGCGGTAGATGTTACGGAATATACCTTGTGGACTGAGGGATTGTTCAACTTCAGCAACACCGACTTTAACCGCATTACCAAAAAACTGGAACGGTTTTACAACATACGGTTTCAGTTCGACGATCCATTCAAAGGCGGCATTCAGGTTTCCGGAAAACTGGATGTAACCAAAGAGCGCAGCGAAGTTTTCCAGTATCTGGAAAGATTAACCGGATTGCAAATTATAGAAATCAATGAAAAGCACTATGTAATTAAGTAAAAACAAAAACCCGGAAGGTGGTGGCACACCCGCCGGGTTCAATTCAATAAATACCAAATATTTTTAGTATTCATTCTAAACGTTACAAAATTATGAAAATTATTTGTTTAACCGGTTTCCCAGGCAGGGAAACCAAAAAAAAATGGGGGCGAATTATGCGATTAACATTATTTCTGATGGTTGGCTTCCTCCTTACAGCGAGCGCCAGCAGCTATTCGCAAAACACCCGTCTGAACATTAAACTAAAAAACGGGACTGTTACTGAACTGATGAAGTATGTGGAGGACAACAGCGAGTTTGTGTTCCTCTACAAAAACGAAGACCTGGACCTGGAGAAAAAGGTGGACGTGGAACTGGAGAATGCTACCATTCAACAAGTCCTCAATGCCGGATTCAAAGGCCAGCAAGTCGGTTGGGATGTATATGACCGGCAGATTGTGATTCACAAAGCAGATAAACTGAGTTTACCTCCTCAACAGCAACGCACAGTTACCGGTGTGGTTACTGATCAAAACGGACTGCCCTTACCGGGTGTTACCGTTGTTGTGACCGGAACAACCACCGGCACCGTAACCAATGCCGATGGGAATTTCTCGTTAACACTTCCTGACGGTGCCGAAACCCTGCAATTTTCGTTCGTGGGGATGCGGACCCAGGAACTACCCATTGAAGGAAGGACAACGTTTACGGTGGTGATGGAGGAAGAGACGATAGGTATTGAAGAGGTTGTGGCTGTGGGATTTGGAAAACAAATAAAGAGTAATCTTACAGGTTCTGTATCTAGTGTCAGAAGTGAAGTTCTCGAAAGAAGAAATGTTACTCAGACATCCCAGTTATTAGCTGGATTGGTGGGAGGTGTTTCTATTCAGCAGGGAAGTGGTCAACCGGGTAGAGATGCTACAAGCATAAGGATTCGAGGGTTAGGCACTTTTAGTTCTGCAGGGAATTCTCCTTTGGTAATTATAGATGGACTGGAAGGAAGTATTGATGATGTTAATCCATCTGATATTGAAAGTATTTCAGTATTAAAAGATGCAGCCTCGGCGGCAATATATGGAGCCAGAGCGGCTAATGGAGTAATTTTGGTAGAAACAAAAAAAGGACAAGCCGGGCGATTTGAAATTAATTTTGACAGCAATGTTGGTTTTCAAAAAGCTTCAACATTAGTGGATATAGTACCTTCCTGGCAATATGCAGAATTTGAAAATGAAGCAGCCTTAAACGAAGGACGAACCCCACCACATAGTGAAGAAAATATTCAAAAATATAGATCTGGAGAAGATCCTGACTTCGGAAACTCAAATCATTATTTGGATCTACTCAGTTCGGGAAGTGGTTTTCAAACTAATCATAATGTGAGCATGATTGGTGGTACATCAGAGCATCAATACAGGTTTTCTTTTGGATATCTCTACCAGGATGGATTAGTCGAAAAAACGAATTATGACAGGTATAATTTTCGATTAAATTTAAATAGTCGCCTGAGTGAAAAATTAAATTTCACAGCAAATATCTCAGGTGAAAAAGACATGAGGAATGAACCAGCTTCTCCTGGTGGTGATGGACAAAATAATTTGAATGAGATAATTACATACGGGATTAAGATTCCAAATATAATTCCTGCAATTAAATCTGATGGTTCTTATGGGAATCTTGCTGGTTTTACAACTGCTGGATGGATGGATAGTGAATCATTTTTAAGGTTGAGGGGTAATCATCTAACAACAAATTTTGGATTAGAATACAAATTACTTAAATCATTAACGTTTAATGGTGTATTTGGTTACAGGTATAATACTTCTGAAAACAGGTTGTTTGAATCAGAATTAATTGTCGATCCATTCTTTACTTCAGGTCCACAAAAACTTACAATTACCGATTCAAATAATTCATTATTAACCTTGCAAGGATATTTAAATTATGACTTGACTTTTGGAATACACAAGTTAAATTTATTGGGAGGCTACTCTTTAGAAGATTACAAATATCAATTTATGCAAGGGTATCGTGAAAGATTTCCAAGTAATACGTTGCATGAAATAAATGCTGGTGGTACAGCAGGTATGAGAAGTAATGGCTCATCCAGTGAATGGGCTTTGCAATCATTGTTTGGTAGAATTAATTACCAAATTGCTGAAAAATATTTATTTGAAGGTAACATTCGGTATGATGGATCTTCACGATTTCCAAAAGAAAACAGGTATGGTGTTTTTCCTTCTGCATCCGCTGGTTGGATAATATCCAGAGAAAACTTTTTTCAAAATAACGATGGATTAACATGGATTAAATTTTTTAAACTTCGTGGATCTATTGGAGAACTGGGAAATCAGCAAGTTGGTACTTACCCTTATCAACAAACTTTTGGATTAGGTTTTAAATATCCTTTTGGTGTTTCACCAGCAATTTTTCCTGGAGCTGCTGCGACAGTTGTTGCTAATAAAGATATAACATGGGAAGCAACAAGAGTTTCCAATATTGGAGTCGATCTTGATTTATTTGAGAGTAAAGTTCAATTAGAAGCAGAATATTTTACAAAAAAGACTACAGGGATTTTATACAATATTACGTCTTCTTATGTCCTTGGATTACCATCTGCTGAAACAAATGCAGGAATTGTAAATAATAAAGGTTGGGATTTTAATTTGCGACACTTGAATTATATAAATGAATTTTCCTACAATATAGGTGTAAATTTTTCAGTTGTTAAAAATGAAGTTGTAGAGATTGCTAATGTTGAACAAGATATTGGTGCAGGCTTATTTATTGGGCAACCATTGCAGGCAATTTATGGCTATAGAGTTGATGGACTTTTTATTGATCAAGCTGATATTAATAATTATCCGGACCAACCTTATAATGCCACGCCAGGAGAATATCGTTTCCGGGATATAAGTGGTTCGGATGGAGTTCCTGATGGGGTAGTTGATCCAGAGTTCGATAGAGAGGTTTTGGGTAGTACATTACCGCGATTTTCATTTGGTGCAAATTTCAATGCCAAATATAAAAACTTTGATTTTTCGATGACGTGGAGAGGTCTTGGTGGACATGACCGGATTTTGTCGGGCTATCATGGACGAGCATTATATTTGGGAAGTAATGTACAAAAATGGATATATGAAAACAGATGGACACCTGAAAATCCAGATCCAAATGCCATATATCCCAAAGCTAAAGTACTTAATGCAGGGAATGTTGATTTTTGGACATCAGATTTTTGGATTCGTAGTGCATCATTTTTAAGATTAAGTAATCTTCAACTTGGTTATAGTTTACCCAATTTACCAATTCGAATTTATGGTAGTGCAGTGAATTTGTTAACATTTGATTCTTTTTATCCAGGATGGGATGCTGAAAGTGGTTCTAATTATCCACCAACAGTCACATTTCTCTTTGGAATAAATGCAACATTTTAATAATGAAACAAAAAAAATGAATATGAAAGCATATTATAATTTTAGAAAAATGAAGAATTGTGTATTAATTCTACTAGCATTCTTCATGCTTGTTAGTTGCGAGGGTTTACTGGAAAAATTTCCGCCAGACCAATTATCTGATGAATCATTTTGGAAAACAGAAAGTGATGCAATGTTGTCTTTGACAGCTGTTTATGATTTTGGAGGAGATGGACAAGGTACGTTTAATTTTTACAGTACAAACTCACATGTGAGGTTAGATTTAACTACTGACTTAGGATATGAAAAAGATAAACAGATTACTGATATCAATAATGGAAACCTTACGTCATCTTACGGAATAGTCCAGACTTATTGGCAAACAAGTTACAGGCAGATAGCTAAATGCAATCTTTTTATGGCAAATATAGACAAAGTAGAAATGGACGAAACAAAAAAGGAGCAAATAAAAGGAGAGGTAAGATTCATTCGTGCTTTTTACTATTTCTGGATGTCACAATTATGGGGAGGTGTTCCTCTAGTTACAGAACCTCAAACAATTAGTGAAGCAAATAATGTTTCACGTAATACTAAGGCAGAAGTTGTTAGTTTTGTTTTAAATGAACTTTCTGAAATTGCAAATATTTTGCCAGTAACAAGACCCGTTTCAGAGCATGGTAGAATTACAAGTGCTGCCGCATTGGCAATTTTAGGAAGATTGCAAATGTCAGAAAAAATGTGGACTGAAGCAGTCAGTACTTATGAAAGAATAATTAATATGAACCAATATGAGCTTCATCCGGATTATAAAGCAATTTTTGAAGAAAAGGGCGATGGAAGTAGTGAAATAATATTAAGCATTAAACATATGCGTGACGAATATCCTGTAGCTCAGAGATGGAGTTTGCCATTTCAATTTGGAGGATGGGGACACTACAATCCATATCAGAATTTTATTTACACGTACGAATGTATCGACGGATTATCAATAAAAGAATCTCCTTTGTATAATCCTGATGAACCTTATTTAAACAGAGACCCAAGGCTTTATGAAACTATTTTTATACCTGAATTTACCGTTTGGAAAGGTTCTGTTTTTGTCGCTCATCCAGATTCTTCACCATCTAAATATCCAAGCCAATTACTTCGACGAGATTGGAGTGGATACGCGCTGAAAAAGTATGCAGATGAAGATTTTTCAGGGGATGTTACAAATTATGGAGCTGATTTTAAAATGATCCGATATGCAGAAGTTCTTTTGAGTTATCTTGAATCAAAAATTGAAGCTGGCCATAGTATTGATCAGAATTTATTAGATCAAACAATAAATAAAGTAAGGGGAAGAGAATCTGTTGGTATGCCTGCTGTAACAGAAACTGATCCGCAAAAATTAACAGTAATTTTAAGACGTGAGAGAGGTGTGGAACTAGCTTATGAGGGTTTCCGGTTATTTGATTTGTTCAGATGGCGAATTGCACATATTGTGTTAAGGGATAAAATGTACGGTATGAAAATAACAACTGATCCTGAAAACTACACGAAATTTGAAGTGGATGAGGAAGGTTATTATTTTGTAAAAGAATTATTTTTTAGGGAAAATGTTGATTACTTATGGCCAATTCCACAACGGGAAATCGATATTAATTCAAATCTTACTCAAAATCCGGGATACTAAAATTTAAATTTTATTTTTAATTGATAACTAAGAAGGGATAATTTTTTTCTTTAATCATCCCTTCTTAATTCACAACTTTCATTCAATAATCAAGAAATTAATATTTTTTATCTTTTTCATTTTTCTAAAAGAAAGAGTTGCGTTGAGATTCTTTAATGAGTTAAATAGTTATTCAAATGATTGTAGCCAAATTGAAATGTATATTGATATTATTAGCATTAATAATTGGATTATCAAGTAAAGCTGAAAATAATGCAAATGGAACAATAACAGAACAATTCAATTCAGATATTTGTGTCTACGGAGCAAGTGGGCCAGGTATTGTTGCTGCTGTTGCTGCTGCACGAGAAGGAAAATCAGTTATTATAATTGAACCTGCATCAAAAATTGGTGGTTTACTTGGTTCTGGTTTTCGAATGCAACAAGATGTTCCTTACGCAGATCATCTTGGTGGTCTAACGGGAGAATTTTATCAAAGGGATATTAATTATCCAAACTTAAGACATAAACAGGGAGCTGGAGTTCATAATATAGCTTCATTAAATAAGATGATAAGTCAGTATAATGATTTAATACATATCATTGTAAATCATAGATTGGCTGAAGTTGAAGTTATTGATAAAGTTATTAAAGAAGCCATTTTTGAATATGCCCCCCCCGGAATGGATGGCGTGCCTATTCCATATCGACTAACGGATAATTTACTTTCAGTTAAGTCAAAAATTTTTATTGATGCCAGTTATGAAGGAGACTTAATGGCTTTTTCAAATGTGCCATACAGGGTTGGTAAAGAATCACAGAATGAATATAATGAGTCGCTTGCCGGTACAGTCATTGGAACCAGATTTCCTGGTGTTGATCCATATAAAGAAAAAGGAAATCCCCAAAGTGGTTTACTCGATTGTATTACACCTGATCCTTTAGGAGAAATTGGAGCGGGTAGCAGTTTTTTTATGGGTTATTCCTTTAAACTGGCATGGGAAACAAATCCAACAGATGAGTATCCTGGAATACTTGTTACCCCGCCAGAAAAGAAAGATAAAGACTTGTATGAATTGTTTCAGAGGTATGTTGAAGCCGGTTATAAAATAACCTGGCCATATGAAAATTATAACAGAAATGAATTAATGACCGGAGCTTTACCTGGCGGACACCTTGATTATCCTGATGGTGATTGGCCTGCAAGGTCAAAAGTCTGGAGAGAGATGATTGATCATAACAGGGCAACGACTGATTTTACAGGCGAAGAAGTCAGGTTATTATCTGGAATTAATGAAGATACCAACGGTTGGCCATTTCTTTACATTAGAGGTGGCCGTCGCATGGTTGGAGAATATATCATGACTCAACACGATCTCCAGTTACAAACTGAACCTCCAACTCCTATCGGTTTAGGGTATTATCAAGTTGATGTCTATCCTACCCGGTTAGTTGTTTTGGATGACGGAACACTGGCTCATGAAGGAAACTTGTGGGTTAATGTATCACCTGGACCTTACCAAATTCCTTTTGGTGCTATTATCCCTAAAAAAGATGATTGTGAAAACCTTTTAGTTCCATTGTGCATGTCAGCGAGTCATATCGCGTATTCGTCTATCCGAATGGAAGCCACCTATATGGTTATGGGAGAATCGGCAGGAATAGCTGCATCTCAGGCTATAATAGAAAATTGTGCAGTACAGGATATCAACCGTTCTAAATTGATGAAATCAATGATTGATTATGGTCAAATACTGGAATGGGATGGCAAAGGGTACAGAAAATGGCGTTATAATATATTTAGTAATCCAAGCGATGATAAAGTGCATCAAGGCAGATGGGAAACCCACCCTGAGGAATATCAAAAAAAACCAATTAAAATTCTTTGGAAATGAAAATAGCAAAAACTATTATAGTAATCATTTTGTTGGTTGCTACCATTCCTGGTTGTGATCAAAGTATTGAACATAATCAAAGTTCCCGCCAAACAGATGTTTTAGTATATGGAGCTACACCATCCGGGATAATGGCTGCAATAACAGTAAAAAAGGCTGGCTATGATGTTATCATTGTAGAACAAAGTAGATGGGTAGGAGGAATTTTGGGCGCTGGTTTAAAGCCAGTTCAGGATATGCCAAATTATGAGGCAATTGGAGGAACTACTCGTGGGTTGATGTTAAAGCTAGGAGTGCGGACAGATGAAGAAAACATTACCATTGAAAGGGTTCGTCAACTTATGAGAGATTCAATTAGTCCCAAATTTGTACGAGAAGATTTTTTAAATCTATTGACAGAATATAATATTGAGGTAATTTATGATCATAGAGTTAGCCATACTACCAAAGAAAAACAAAAAATTAAAGAAGTTATTTTTGATTTAGCACCTTTTGACGAGTTTGGCAGTCCGGTTGGCGAAGCAAAGGTTCATGATAATTTAAGAATAAAGTCAAAAATTTTTATTGATGCGAGTTATGATGGCGAACTTATGGCCAGGTCAGGTGTTTCGAATCAAATTGGCCGGGAATCAGGTCTAGAGTTTAATGAAGAATTGGCTGGTGTAAGACCTTTGGATAATATTACACCAATTAGTCCATTTATCATTTCAGACGATCCTCAAAGTGGGTTGTTACCTTTTGTAGAGAATGATCATGGGAAACAACAGGGTGCAGGTGATCATTACACTCAGGCTTATAATTTTAGGTTTTATGTTACATCTGATCCTGAAAGGCGTGTGCCAATTGCACCACCAGAAAATTATTCTGCCAATGATTTTGAATTGGTCGGACGCTATGTTGAATACATTAAAAATACCTCTAAAGATTATAATGAATTATTGCAAAGGCTGAGTTGGATTTTTCCTGGATGGTTAAATGCAGGAGAATATAACTATCAACGACGATCGTTGATAACAATGGCTCCATTAGGAATTAATCACTTATATGCCGGAGGTGATTATGGAACAAAGGCTCGAATTTGGAAAACATATCAAGACTATTTCCGTGGGTTACATCATTTTTTATCCACAGATAAAAGAGTTCCAGAAGATTTTCGTGATAAGACAGCAAGTTTAGGACTTGACATATCTCATCACCCTGAAACGAATGGATGGCCTCATCAGTTATATATCCGTGTGAGTCGCCGTTTGTTGGGGCTCTATACAATAACAGAACACGATGTTTATAACAGAACACAAATTGACGATCCAATTGGTTTGGCACAATACGGAATAGATACATATCCTTCTAGACGAATATGGTTTGAACGAAATGATTCGTTGTTTGTAGCAATTGAAGGAAATATGTTTGTTGGAGGTGCAATCGGTCCCACAAATAAACCTTACCCCATACCTTATCGAGCTATCGTACCTCAAAAATATGAATGTACCAATTTATTAGTTCCTGTTTTATTTTCATCGTCTCACTTAGGTTACGCGTCTGCCAGAATGGAACCTACATTTATGATAGTTGGAGAATCCGCTGGAATTGCTGCTATTCATGCATTGGAAGAAAACGTAGCTGTTCAGGATATTAATATTAAAAGTTATGTAGAAAATTTAGAAGAGATTGGTCAACGTCTCTATTGGAATTGAGTTTTTAAGAATGAAATATTTTATAATGAATATCAATATGAGAAATCTGTTTATTGTTTTTTTTCTACCATTCTTTTTTATAGCATGTATTCCAAATCATGCATCCAAATCAGAAAAAGAATATAATGGTGGTATAATAAAAAAAAGTATTGAGGCTGATGTTTGTGTTTATGCAGCAAGCGCTTCAGGAGTATTAGCAGCTACAGCAGCAGCCAGAGAAGGAAATTCTGTAATAATTATTGAACCAACACACACAATTGGGGGTTTGCTTGCCTCAGGATTCAGGATGCAGCAAGATGTGCCCGATCCACAGCATCTGGGTGGGTTAACCCGAGATTTTTATGATAAAGATGTTGCTCTTCATGTTGGTGTCCATGCTCCTACCTTGCGTCATTATCAAGGTGCGGGGGAGGATAATGTTGCAATGTTACAGGAGTACTTAGATGAGTATGCTGATCTAATCACGGTGATTACCAATCATAGGCTGGCATCGGTCAATGTTATAAATGATATTATTACAGATGCCATTTTTGAATATGCGCCTGCTGATGAAAATGGAGTTCCTGCCCCACAACGGGCATCTGATAATCTAACTAATGTGAAGGCCAAAATGTTTATTGATGCCAGTTATGAAGGCGATCTGATGGCATATTCAGGTGTTTCTTATAGAGTCAGCAGGGAATCACGAGAAGATTATGGTGAATCTTTGGCGGGTGTGATAGTCAGTCGTAAATTCCCTGGTGTTGACCCTTACAAAGTAAAAGGTGATCCAAATAGCGGGTTGCTTTCTCCAATTTTTCCTGATCCCATTGGTGAAGAAGGAGATTCTAGCCGTTTTTTTATGAGTTGGAACTTTAAAATGGCATGGGAGGTCAATCCCACGGAACAATACCCTGGAATTCCTATTGGTCTCCCAGAAAAGAAAGATAAAGATGTATATGAACTGCTCAGAAGATATGAGGAAGCTGGTTTTACTACCACCTGGCCGCATTCTAACTTCAACCGTAATGAATTAATGACTGGTGCTATACCAGGGATGCAGACCGATTATCCGGATGGAAACTGGGAAACACGATCAAGAATTTGGCAGGGTTTTGTTGATCACGTAAAGACACTAACGGATTTTTCGGGTCAAGATGTACGGTTGTTGTCTGGTTATCGCGAAGAAACCAGCGGCTGGCCTTTTTTATACATGCGAGGAGGCAGGCGAATGATTGGTGAATATGTAATGACCCAACAGGATATTCAATTGCAAACCGATGTACCTACACCAATAGGAATGGGCTATTATAAAGTGGATATTTATCCGCCACGATTAGCTGTAATTGACGATATACTTGTACAGGAAGGAGACGTTTTTGAGCTAATATCCCCCGGCCCCTATCAAATTCCGTATGGTGCCATAATACCAAAGAAAGACGAGATTCAAAACTTATTGGTACCGATGATGATGTCAGCTAGCCATGTTGCTTACTCATCTATTCGTATGGAAGGAACTTACATGGTGATGGGTGAGTCTGCAGGTATTGCGGCGGCATTGGCGATACACTCAGGAAGTACAGTACAGGATATAAACCGAGAAGAGTTAATCTCTATGTTAAAGGCTTATGGACAAGAGTTAGAGTGGAATGGAACAGGCTTCTATACCAAAGGATTATGGCGTTCCAATGCTTTTGGCTCAGGAGGAAAAGAAACTGGTAGATGGGAAACACATCCTGAAGAATATTTAAAGTATCCGGTTGAAAAATTATGGAAAATAAAAGACTAAAATCATGAAAACAGCATCCAGAAGACGATTTATTAATAACCTTGTAAATGGCACTATTGGCATAGGCTCACTCTCAATTTTATCTTTTTCTTCAAAAGGGAACAAGAGCTCAAAGGGGAAAAAACAAATTCCTGTTATTGGTGAATTTGATATCTGTATTCTTGGAGGTAGCTGCACAGGTGTATTTGCCGCTGTAAGAGCTGCCCGATTGGGAGCATCTGTGGCAATTGTTGAAAAACAAAATGCTTTTGGCGGTGTTGCTACGAATGGTCTTGTAAATATTTGGCATTCTTTGTATAATACTGAGAAGAATAAACAAATAATTGCCGGATTAACCTATGAAGTTATTGAACGGCTGGCTCAACGAGATGCAGTTAGTTACGGACAAGAGGACAAAAGAAGTCACTTTACCTTAAATACCCAGGAACTAAAAATTGATTTGGATGAATTAATAATAGAATCTGGCATAACTCCATATTTACATACACTGTTTTCGGAACCATATAATGATTCAAATGGAAAACTTGAAGGTGTAATTATTGATAATAAATCTGGAAGAGGTATCATAAAGGCTAAATATTTTGTTGATGCAACAGGAGATGGTGATTTATGTGAACGTATGGGAATGAAAACATATATTCATGATTATATCCAACCACCATCAACTACCGCTTATTTTGAAGGTTGGGATTCCGGACAATTTAATTCATTATTAAAGGAACATGGGAAAGAATTTAATATACCTGAAGGTTTTGTCTGGGGCGCACAATTACCTGGAACAAATAGCTATATGTTATCTGGGACAAGAGTTTATAACGTAAATTGTGCATTTGCTGATGATCTGACAAAAGCAGAGATTGAAGGTCGACGTCAGATAAGGGCATTTTTGGATATGATAAGGAAGTATGGGAAAAATTTTGAAGTAGGACTAACTGGTTTGCCTTCTTATATCGGAATAAGGGAAACCCGACATGTGAAATGTCTTTATCAGGTAAGTGATAAAGAGGCTATGTATGGTGAAAGGTTTGAGGATGCAATTGCAAATGGAAGTTATGTTTTGGATTTGCATCATCAAGACAAGCCAGGAATAACTTTCAGGTACCTGGATGGAACAGAAAGATATTCAAGGCCTGGATACCAAGCTGTTGTTGGTAGGTGGAGGGAGGAAACAGAGACTAATCCAACTTTTTATCAGGTTCCGTTAAGATCATTAATTCCAGAGCAATCGAATAACGTAATTACAGCTGGAAGAATGCTTGATGCGAGTCCTGTTTCATTTTCAGGAATAAGGGTTATGGTTAATATGAATCAGTTGGGTGAAGCGGCAGGTGTAACTGCTTATTTGGCTTTAAATCAAAATAAAAAAATAAAAGACGTTAATTTTAAAGATGTTAGAAAAGAATTAGAAAAAGGTGGTTCAATAATTATCTAAAAGATTCACTGTTTAAAATCGAATTCGTAAATAAAAAGATAATGAAAAATCTATCAAGGCGGGGATTTATAAATAACTTGGTCACAGGAAGTGTGGGAATTGGTTCAGTACCAATGTTTTCATTTACTTCAAAAGAAAAGAGAAAATTGCCAGTGATTGACGAGGTGGATATTTGTGTTCTTGGTGGGAGCTGTACTGGAGTTTTTGCTGCTGTCAGGGCTTCACGATTAGGTGCAAAAGTTGCTATCGTTGAAAAACAAAATGCTTTTGGTGGAGTTGCAACAAATGCTTTTGTCAATATCTGGCATTCTTTATTGAATACAGAATTTAACCAACAAATTATTGCAGGATTAACTGTTGAAGTCATGGAGCGGTTAACCTTGCGGGATGCTGTTGTTAAGGCTGAAAATAATTCAAGCAGGGGATTCACATTTAATTCTCAGGAATTAAAAATTGAATTGGACGAATTGGTCTTGGAATCAAACATCACACCCTATTTGCACACACTTTTTTCAGAGCCTTATATAGGCGATGATAATAAGCTTGAAGGAGTAATAATAGATAACAAATCAGGTCGTGGAATAATTAAGGCAAGTTTCTTTATTGATGCTACCGGTGATGGTGATTTGTGTGAACGTTTGGGTCTTGAAACCTACACCGCCAAGTTACTACAGCCTCCAACTACATGTGCACATTACGAAGGTTGGGACAGTAAAGAATTCACTTCTATATTCAGAAAACATCATAAAGAATTTGGCATTCCTGAAGGTTTTGTTTGGGGTGCTGAGCTACCTCCCGCGAAAATAGATATGATTGCCGGAACAAGGGTTTTTAATACGAATTGTGCAAATGCAGATGAACTGACAAGGGCTGAAATTGAAGGAAGAAGACAAGTTAGAGCAATTATGGATATGATGCGTAAATACAGTCCTGATAAAAAACTAAGTTTAGTTGGGCTTCCTTCACAAATTGGAATTAGGGAAACAAGACACGTGAAATGTTTATATCAGGTTTCCGACGAAGATGCACTTTATGGAAAAAGATTTGATGATGCTATTGCAAACGGAAGCTATAGATTAGATGTGCATCATCAGGAAAAACCTGGGCTTACTTTTTACTATTTAGATGGGACTGAAATCTATTCACGTTCTGATTTCCAGCCAAGTGTAAAAAAACGTTGGAGAGAAAAAACTGAAGTTGATCCGACCTTTTATCAGGTTCCTCTAAGGTCAATTATTCCGGGAAAATATGAAAATCTGATGATTGCAGGGAGAATGCTCGATGCAAGTTTAATAGCTTTCTCTGGAATCAGAGTTATGGTTAATATGAATCAGTTGGGTGAAGCAGCAGGTGTAACCAGTTTTCTTGCTTTACAACAGAATAAATCCGTCCAGGATGTAAATTTTAAAGATGTAAGAAGTGAATTGTCGAAAGGTGGGTCAATAATGATTTAGCTAAATTCAGGTGGGAAATTTAAATAATTTTATGAACTTAAAACTATAAGAAATGGACCGCAGAAATTTTATTAATGCATCAGCTCTTTGTGGTATAGGTTTGTTTAGCCAGTCATTAAAAAGTAATGATTTTAAGCAAATATCCCGGGTTTTGCCAATTGATGAAGATAAAACAATAAATTTCCCCGAAAAAAAAATACCAGTAATCTATGATGCCGATGTTGTGGTAGTTGGTGCTGGACCTGCAGGGTTTGGTGCAGCTATGAAGGCTGCACGAATAGGAATGAGCACTGTACTTATAGAACGATTTGGTGGTCCTGGTGGCGCCGCCACAAGTGGTTACATGTGTGTCACTGGTCAAGGTTCTTCATTTCCCCTGCATGCAGAATGGGTTGAAGGACTGCAAAAAGAGGGATGGCTATTTGATGCATGGAAAGCCTATCCCTGGATGGAAAACAATGTGTTAGTACATCAATCGGGAAGATATAGCTTTTACCCTGATGACGGGGCATATGTAATGAATGAAATGCTGGAAAAAGCAAAAGTAAAATTATTATATCGTACATCGTATATTGATTCAATTCTCGAAAAAGATGTATCTGGAGAAAATAAGATAGAAGCAATAATTGTGCATAATAATTCAGGGTTGCAGGCAATAAAAGGAAAAATTTTTATCGATTCAACTGGGGTGGCTGATGTTGTTGCCCAATCAGGTTCCCCTTTTATTAGTCCAGGAAATAAGAAAGGCCAACCTGTGCCACCTTCATTAATGTATAAAATAAGTGGTGTAGATTATGAAAAACTTTACAACTATCAAAAAGAAGATCCTGCTTTGTGGGATGTGATTTCCAAGGCAAGAGTATCAGGTGATATTTCCGATGACTTTTATTTACCTTATCAATTTGAAATTGGCGGAGGATGGGGAGGTTACAGGGGCTGTCCTCAACTTAACATGTGTGCAATAAGGGGAAATGGTGAGATGTTAGTTTGGGGTTATCCACCAAATGACTTGGCTTTAAACTTAGCAGAAAATGGCTTTGACGCCAGCAGGGGAGAAATCGAAATGAGAAAAATAAATATTGCTGAAGTTAAATTTTTAAAAAAATATGTACCTGGTTTTGAAAATGCCTACTTATCTGGAATGGCCCCTTATATGGCAATTCGGGAAGGTCGCCATCCTCAGGGAGAATATGTTCTTTCATATGAAGATATTATTAATGAAAGTAAGTTTGATGATGCAGTTTTACAAAAAAGACAAGGAGATCCTTTAGGATGGAATGAAGATATGAAACAACGTCCTAATGAAAAAGGAGAAATGATCTGGAAGAAAACACCAAGAAAAGAGAGACGCAGTTATAATACTGACATTCCCTTCAGAGCCTTGTTGCCCAAAGAAATTAATAATTTAATTCTTGCAGGAGAGTGTTTGTCAAGTTCTTATGAATGGTTTTATGGCCGGAGGTTAATACCCTGGTGCATGAGAACCGGAGAAGTCGCAGGCACTGCTGCCTCAATAGCAGTTATGAATAGTATTAATGCAAAAGAGGTAAAATGGAACTTTGGTTATTATAAGGATGATATTTTATAACTGTACTTGGTCCAATGTATATCAAACGAATGAAATTTATATTTTTTTTATTCTGGATTTTAATTTTTTTTTCATTTAATCCTGCAATAGTAACTCATAAAAATGAATTAACCGACTTTTGGTCGATGAAAGGAAATTTGGTAACTCACAAATATATTGATCAACAAGATTCTTTATCAGGGCCTGAGTTGTTTGAATTACAGGACGAGAATGGACTTCCCATCTGGTTTGGCCGTCACATTTTTAAAGATGTTTGCATTTCAGGAGAATGCAAAATGATTCGATTATGGCTGTTTTGGGATGGTGTGGGAAATTACTTAGGAATGCAAATTCCGGAATTAGAATCACTTACCAAATCAGACCATACAGAATTTGAAACTGATGATTACAAAAAATTGAATGAAATTCTAAGAGATACATCTTCCATTTTAAAGGCATTGAAGCAGGAAGAACTGATAATCATGCCCGACACTATAGACCCTTATGAGGTGGATGGATATACTGCAGCTACACAACCCACGTTAGCCGAAGCAGTAGTTAAAGATGCCGTTTATACGTGTCATACCCTGTGGCATACGGTTTACGGTCCGGTTCAATCCGAAATTTTTAGGATTTTGGAAAATCATCTCAACAAAGAATTCCTTGAAAAAATGTTCGAAAGTAAAAAAACGGAATATATTTCCTGGGGCATTAATGAAGTTGAAAAACATCCGGAATATCATGCTGACTTTTATTTGAAAATTATAGAATTTATTAAGTCGGAAAATTCCATTCTAACAAATCAGGCACTCGATTATTTTCGACCAGAATTTCTGAAAGATACTACAATACAACAGAATCTTATACAAGTTATGAATGGTTTGGACATGTATCAAAAAAATCAAATCATATGGAAATTTATCAATTTAAGAAATGTTGATAGTCAGGTTGTTTTGAACCTTTTGAATCTATTTAGTGATAATATTTTAGGAGTTGAGTCTTATAACTTAATATTGAGACTCGTAACTCCCGAACATTTAAAAGAAAACGAACAAATTGTACATATTTTAAATGAACTTTCCGAAAATGAAAACAGTTACGTACGAAACCTGACCAAAAGAGCGCTGAATGAGAAGAATCAATCAATAGCTCAATAATTCACGTAACAGTTTTTTTACGGTGAAATGAACTGAAATTTTATAATTTATGATAACACTTATCCTTTCCATAATTGTTTTACTCATTGGGTATTTCGTTTATTCCAAATACATCGAACGGGTATTTGGCGCCGATGGAAACCGTCCAACTCCGGCAATTACCATGACCGACGGTGTGGATTACCTGCCCATGCCCTGGTGGCGCATTTTTCTCATACAGTTTCTGAACATTGCCGGCCTGGGGCCCATTTTTGGTGCCGTGGCCGGAGCCATGTGGGGACCGGTGGCTTACCTTTGGATTATCCTGGGCTCGGTGTTTGCCGGCGCTGTACACGACTACTTCTCCGGAATGCTTTCCATTAAACACAACGGACTCAGCATTACCGAAATTGTGGGCATTTACCTGGGGCTCACCACCAAACAAATCATGCGGGGATTTACCGTTTTTCTGATGGTGATTGTAGGCGCTGTGTTTATTTTAGGGCCGGCAAAAATTCTCGCCGGATTAACACCCGATTATGCCACCATGACTTTCTGGGTGTGGGTGGTTTTCGGGTATTATATTCTTTCCACCCTGCTGCCCATCAACAAAGTGATTGGAAGAGTTTATCCCATTTTTGGTTTTGCCCTGGTTTTTATGGCCGTGAGCCTCATAATTGCATTATTTGCACAGGGGTACCACATTCCTGAACTTTCTGTGGATAATTTCAAAAACTTTCACAACCAGGCCGGTGATTTTCCGATTTTCCCCATGCTGTTTATTACCATTGCCTGTGGCGCCATTTCGGGGTTTCATGCCACGCAGTCGCCGCTGATGGCGCGCTGTATGAAAAACGAAAAACTGGGCCGCCGGGTATTTTACGGAGCCATGATTACCGAAGCCGTTGTGGCCATGATTTGGGCTACCATCAGCATGAGTTTTTTTGGCGGAATTCGCGAATTGAATGAAATTATGGTGGAACACCAGGGAAATGCAGCATGGG
>Ga0334893_1001818_pt1 | contig 18163 bp, 17 predicted proteins | sample GraSluR3_MG_5_FD_207218 | JGI IMG/M metagenome (GOLD analysis project Ga0334893, IMG submission 207218) | Sludge microbial communities from methane-producing bioreactor in Wageningen University, Netherlands - Granular Sludge_09_05-R3 | ecosystem: Engineered > Bioreactor > Anaerobic >...
CATACTAGATATGGAGCTCTTGGGACACTAGCTATAGGTGAAGGTGGGCCAGAGCTTGTGAAGCAGATTCTTGGGAAAACTTATGATATAGCATATCCAAAGGTAGTAGGTATTTATCTTGAAAATAAGCCTATAAAAGGGGTAGGACCTCAAGACGTAGCTCTTTCGCTTATTAAGGAAGTATTTTCAAAGGGTATTGTAAAAAACAAGGTGCTTGAATTTATAGGCCCTGGAATTTTTGATTTATCTGTAGACTTTAGAAGTGGTATAGATGTAATGACTACTGAAACCACTTGTCTTTCATCGATTTGGATGACTGATGATAAGGTTAAGGAGTATTATGAAATTCATAAAAGACCTGAAGCATATAAAGAAATGGAGCCTAAATCAATTGCCTATTATGACAGTATAATAAAAATAGATTTAAGCAAGATAAAGCCTATGATAGCATTGCCTTTTCACCCTAGCAATGTATACAGTATGGAGGATTTAATCGCAAATCCATATGATGTGCTTAGCATAGCTGAAAAAGAAGCAAATCTTCAGCTAGAAGACTCTGCTTTAAAACTTAATCTAGTTGATAAAATAGTAGATGGAAAAATTAAAGTGGATCAAGGAATAATTGCAGGGTGTGCAGGCGGAAGCTACGAAAATATAGTAAATGCCGCTAATATTATAAAAGGAAGCTTCGTGGGAGATGATTACTACAATATAAGTGTCTATCCTGCTAGTCAGCCTATTTATATGAGTTTGATTAAAAATGGTGTAATACCTACCCTTATGCAAGCTGGGGCAAATATAAAAACTGCTTTTTGTGGGCCGTGTTTTGGAGCGGGAGATGTTCCGGGCAACAACACATTAAGCATCAGACATACAACTAGAAATTTTCCTAGCAGAGAAGGGTCTAAACCGTCTGATGGACAGATTTCTAGTGTGGCACTTATGGATGCCTTGTCAATTGCAGCTACATCTGCAAACAAGGGCTATCTGACTCCTGCTACTGATATTGATTTTGACGATTACATTCCAAAATATGAATTTGATGATGCGATTTATAATAATAGAGTGTACTTCGGATTTTCTAAACCTAACAAAAATGAAGACCTTCGATTTGGACCTAATATCAAAGATTGGCCTAAGATGAAGAGCCTAAGTGAAAATATCATGCTAAAAATTGATAGTGTAATTTTAGACAGCGTTACTACGACTGATGAGCTTATTCCATCTGGAGAAACCTCTTCATATAGATCGAATCCTTTAAAGCTAGCCGAGTTTACTTTATCTAGAAAAGACCCTGGATATGTAGATAGAGCTAAAGCTTCTAAGAGCTTTGACTTAGAGCTTGAAGCTGGATATATGAATCTTCGTGAAGAGTTAAAAATATTAGTGGATAAGGTTATGGATGCAAAAAACATAAATAAGGATGAGAAAGCAGATTTTCTGAGCAAAACAAATTTTGGAAGCTGCATTTTTGCTTTGAAGCCTGGAGATGGTTCAGCTAGAGAGCAAGCGGCATCTTGCCAAAGAGTGCTAGGAGGACTTGCGAATATATCGGTAGAATATGCGACAAAGCGTTATAGAAGCAATCTTATAAACTGGGGGATGCTTCCGTTTACTTTAGCAAAAGGAGAAACTCCAAACTTTGAAGTAGGAGATATTATCTTGATAGAGGGGATAAAAGAGGCTCTTATATCAGGAAAAACAAAATTTGAAGCTCTTTGTATAGGAAAGGATAAAAAAGAAAAAGTGTTACTTGAGCTAAATGACCTTACTAAGCCTGAAAAAGAAATACTTTTAGCTGGCTCTCTAATAAACAGCTATCAAAAATAAAAAGGATATAAATTCTTATAGTAATATAAATTCTAAGTAGAAAATAGAGATTATATTGTATTTACAAAAATAAAGCATCTGCAATTTGCAGATGCTTTATTAATATTATAGTCCTAAGATTGAGTCGATTTTTTCTTTGTCAAAACCAACAATAACCTCTGTGTCATCGATGATAACTGTAGGAACTGACATGATTCTTCTTTGAATTAATTCTTTTCTAGCTTCCATGTCTGCGTTGATATCTAAATCTTCAAACTCTATATTGTGTTCTCTTAGATAGTTTTTAACTGGGGGACAGTGCGGACAAGTTTGGCTAGTGAATACTTTTACTTTTTTCATATTAATATTTCCTCCTATATAAAACGTAATATTTGAATATATAAATATAATAACATTCGATTCGAAATAAGTCAATATGTTAAATATTAAATTTAAACTTACTTTTTAAAAATTATTTGACAGTAGTTAATATAAATCATAAAATGTAATTAGCAAATGCCAATAACTAATATGGAGGTTTATCCATGACTAATATTAATAGTAACAAAGATGGTCTAGACTGGACCAATGAAATACACAAAATTAAAAACATAATAGAAAGAGCTAATTTAAAATTTACTATACAAAAACAATTAATACTCGAAGCCTTACTATCATCTGATAAACATATGACAATAAAAGAGATTCATGACGAGCTGAAAGTAGATAATATAGGGATAGCGACTATCTATAGAAATTTAGATTCATTTAAAAATTTAGGAATAATAACAGAAATAAATGTGGAAGGCAAGCCCTATTATGAAATGAAGATTTTCGGTAAAAAACCTATACATATTCATTTTAAATGTACTAATTGTGGAAAAATAATTGATATAGAAGACAATAAGTTGTATCATGAATATCTTAAACTTAATAGGTTAATAGAAGAAAATAACTTATTGATTTACGATTCAGTTTTTACATTTAAAGGGATTTGTAGTGATTGCAAGAAAATATTAAATGCATAATTTTTTATGTGTATCTAGTAAGGAGTAGATTGATTTGCCAAGACCTAAGATATATAGAAGGGTGGAATTTTTTCCTGACTCTACTTATTTTGTCCCCATGGGCGTACCTTCGTGTAAGCTAGAGCAGATAGATATAATGATGGAAGAATTAGAGGCTATGAGACTTAAGGATATAGAAGGGTTAAATCAAGAGGAATGTGCTTCTAGAATGAATGTATCTAGGCAAACTTTCCAAAATATAATTGATAGCGCTAGAAAAAAAGTTGCCATGAGCTTAACCCAGGGTAAAGCTATAAAGATTGGGGGCGGAAATTATATTTCTGCAAGATGTGAGTTTTATTGTGATAAATGCAAACAAACTTATAAAATAAGTAAGTTAGAAGATAAGGAAATTTGTCCTGTATGTGGGACAGCTGAAGTTCTTTGTACTAAAAAAATAGATGTCTGTAGAAAATGGTGCAGGGGAGATGTCAAGACTCAAGAAGAGGTTATAAAAAAATAACATATATAATGAAAGGTATAGGTGGTATAAATGTCATCATGCAACACATGTCCGTCAGCTTCTGGCTGTACTCAAGATTCAGCTTCATGTATGGTAGAAAACAATGCACACAATCAAGTAAAAAATGTAATTGCTGTTATGAGTGGAAAAGGTGGAGTAGGAAAATCTACAGTAACTGCACTACTTGCAAAAAAACTCACTAAGTTAGGTTACAAAGTAGGGGTACTCGATGCAGATGTAACAGGACCTAGTATTCCTAGACTATTTGGGATAAAGGATGGTCAGGCATTATCTACAGAGTATGGGGCAATGCCTGTGATGTCATCTGAAAATATAGCAACCATGTCACTTAATTATTTAGTAGATGATGAAGAAAGCCCAGTGCTTTGGAGAGGGCCTATAATTTCTGGAACTGTAAAGCAGTTTTGGACTGATGTTTACTGGGGAGAATTAGACTATTTACTTATAGATATGCCTCCAGGAACTGGAGATGTATCACTTACTGTTATGCAGTCTATACCTCTTACTGGAGCAGTGGTAGTATCTACGCCTCACGATATGGTATCTATGATAGTTGCAAAATCTATAAATATGGCTAAAAAAATGAATGTACCTATCTTAGGGCTAGTTCAAAATATGAGCTATGTACTCTGTCCAGATTGTAATAAGAAAATAGAGCTTTTTGAAAAAAATGATATTGAATCATACCTAAAGAGACTAGACATTAAACTACTAGGAGAACTTCCAATGTCTTCAAAGGTTGCAAATATGTCATCTCATGTGATGTACGAAACTGAAATCCATGCTTGTATGGATAGCGTTTCAGATAAAGTGATAGAATTTGTTAATTCTAAAAAAGCTACTCCAGTAAGTGAAAAAAAAGAAAGTCTTAATCCTCTTTTATAATATTAAACCTAGGTACTGGGTAACTTAAAATAGTTGACAGTAGGGAAAACTTTATGTGTTTACAAAAAAAAGCTGGGGAAATTTTTCCCAGCTTTTTTAATCAAATCTTTTATATTCAGTAAAGCAATCTATACATACTGGCTTATTATCTTGGATTCGTGCAAAATGCTCTGCTAATTTTTCACCGCAATCACTACAGTTTACATTATTGAATATTCTAGCTCTTTCTGGTATTTGGTGTCTAACTTGAGTGTAATCAAATAATTCTTTGCTATCTCTACTGAGTAAATAGTCTTGCATTTCTTCTCTTGACATATCTCTGCTTAAATCTTTTAATACTAATCTAATTGAACGATTTTTAGTGCGATCAAAGAAGTTGTAGGCAGATTTTCCTCTCATTTTTATAAGGAGATTTCCCTTGCCTACTGTACATTTTAGTAAGTACTGAATAGCATCAATTCCACAGGCGTCGTTTTCTGAAATACAAACTAAATCTTCGTCATCAGTGCTACTTATTTCAAAATATTCTCTAGCTGCAAGTGCTGCTTTAAATCCAATTGCTAAACCTGGACACTGATGACCGTGAAATCTAGCAGTATCTTTCCATAATTGTTCCATACTTAATATCCCCCTCAATAGAAATGCATAAATAGTAAATAATGTTAAAAAACAATGAATAATAATGCATTAATATAATCTGAAAATTTAATTGACAGATTAAAATATTAGACTTATTTGGTGTAAAATGGTAAAAGAAAAAGTCTGAAGGAAGCCTTCAGACTTTTGGAAAAGGTGCTTCATACACCATAGATATATCTTAATTTATTTTAGCAATTTAGTCAATGGTTTAGCAATGCAATTTCACTTGGATATAGAATAATTAATGCCTTAAGAGTTGTGATTATTTATACAATACTTATTGACAATTAAATAACATAAGAGTATGATTTAAATGTAGCCACGAAGGTTATTAACTGTCTAGAAAGACAGGGAATAAATTCGTGGTTTTTTTGTACGATAAAAATACTCGCTACATATTATAATTAGGCAAATATATATTTGTGCTTATATTAAATTAGAAGATAATTTATAAAATAGCTTAGGAGTGATTAGATGAATGATTTGAATAATATCTTTATAAATAATTGGAAAGAAGAAAGGAAAATGAATATAGAAGAAACTAGAGTTTTTTGGGATACAAAAGCTCACAGTTATAATAAAGGAGTGTATGAAAAAAATCAGAGAAAATCTCAGCTTGCAGAAGCTTTTTTTGGAAAAGGAATTATAACTAAAGATAGCAAAGTACTTGATATAGGAGCAGGACCGGGCAATTATGCCATACCATTTGCAAAGCTTGTAAGCGAAGTGACTGCTTTAGATATCTCGGAGGAAATGGTCAAATATCTAAAAGGAAATGCTCAAAAAGAAGGATTAAAAAATATATCAGCATTTCAATCAAGCTGGGAAGAATTGGATATAGATAAAAACGGGCTTACAAAACAGTATGATTTGGTATTTGCATCTATGACGCCGGCTGTTAGTAGCTATGAATCTCTTATTAAGATGATTGATGCATCCAGAAATTATTGTTATCTTAGTGGATTTGTTTATAGGCAAGATAGTATTTGGGATGAGATAAGAGAAAAAATATTAAAAAAAGATAAAGACGAAGAAAGGCAAAATAAAATTTACTATGCTTTTAATATTCTTTGGAATATGGGAATACATCCTGAGATTGAATATTACGAAAGAGAGCATGTGCATACATATGAAACAGATGATTTGATAGATATGTATACTCAAAAAGCAAAATCAAGTGCTAAAGATATAGGCAAAGAAGAGATAGAGCAAATAGAAAAGTTTATTAGGAGTAAAGAAGATAATAATATAGTAGAAGAAAATATGAAGTCAAAATCGGCTGCACTAATATGGAAGGTTTTATAAAAAACAAAGGTTATATAGGTTTATATAAAATTACTAATGAAAGTATAAATATGATTGGAGGTATTTTTTTATGAAATTTAAAGCAATGAAATTAGTAGGAGCTGTAGTATTATCTTGTATGCTAGTGCTGAGTGGATGCTCGCAAGCTGTTGATTCACCTGAGAAACCAAATGAGGAAGCTAAGCAAGAAAAAGCTGCTGTTGAGGTAATTAAACTTGCAACCGAAGACTGGGGGTATCCTAGTCCGTTTACTCATTACTCAAGAGGGCCAGGAATATTTAAAATGCAAATGATTTTTGATTCTCTTTTAGAAAGAGATGAAAATGGACTTATTCCATGGATGGCGAAATCATATGAGGTATCTGAGGATGGATTAGAGTATAAATTTTTCATGAATGAAGGTATGAAATGGCATGACGGTGAGGACGTAACTTTAGATGATATTAAATTCAGCTTTGAATATTTTGCAAAATATCCACCAGTATCTAATGGAGTAATGATGAATGGCAAAGAGTTTATAAAAGAGATAAAGCTAGAAGATGACAACGCGGTGACCTTTGTACTAGAACAAAAAAGTGCAGTTGCACTGGACACTATTGGCAAGGTTAGGATAATTCCAAAACATATTTGGGAAAATGTAACCGACCCTAATGCATTTACAGCACCAGAAGCTACCATAGGATGTGGACCTTATAAGCTAACAAATTACAATATGGAGCAAGCTACATATGAATTCACAGCTTTTGAAAATTACTATGGACCAAAGCAAAGAGTTATGAAAGTTCAGTTTGCACCAGTTAGTGACTCTGTTTTAGCTTTTGAAAATCAAGAAATTGATATGGTATCAGTAGGAACAGATTTACTTGATAGATATAAAGCTGATCAGAATTTTACAGTAGTTGAAAAACCAGCTTTTTGGGGATATAAAATTATTTTTAATATGGAAAAAATTCCAGCACTTAAGCAAGCTGATGTTAGAAAAGCAGTTGCTCATGCAATTGATGTAAATGAACTTATTGATAAAGTAGAAAGAGGGGCTGCAAAGCCAGGTAGTAGTGGCTATCTTCCTCCTGATCACATCTGGTATAACAGCGATGTTCCAAAGTATGACTTTGATATAGAAAAATCAAAAGAATTATTAGGAGAAACTGCTCTTAGCTTTGAACTGCTTATTGGAAATTCAAGTAATGAAATCAAGCTTGCAGAACTTATGAAAATCAGCTTAGAAAAAGCAGGAATTAAAATAGACATAAAACCGGCAGATACAAAAACTAGAGATGCAGCTGTAAAAAATGGAGATTTCCAAGTCGCTATTATAGGTCATGGTGGCTGGGGAGCAGATGCCAATATGCTAAAAACTTCATTTTTCTCATCAGCTAAAGGAGGCTCTGGTTCAGTAGTGACAAATGTTATTCCAGGATATGAAAATGAAGATATTAAAGCTTTGGCTGATATGCAAAGTAAAGAGTTAGATGAGCAAAAGAGAAAAGAGATGGTGTTTGAACTACAAAAAATGATAGGCGAAGACCTTCCTATGCTACCGATTTATTATACTTCTGGATATACAGTGTATAATAATAAGTATGATGGTTGGATGAACATGTTTGACCACCATAGTTTAGAACATAGTAAATTATCGTACCTTGAGAGGTAGTGACTTTTATAATGAAAAAAAGCTATAAATTACAGCAATATATAATAGCACTGTGTTTTATACTTTCAATCAATTTTCTCATTCCTAGACTTATGCCTGGGGACCCTTTTACTTTCTTGTCATCTGATGAAGGACAAGTGAACTCGGTTTTTGCTCAGGAGGATATAGAAAAATATAAGGCGTATTATGGGCTAGACAAGCCTATGATAGCTCAAGCAGGAAGCTATATTAAGAATCTACTAAAAGGAGACCTTGGCTACAGTATTTTTTATAAGGAAAAGGTATCTAAAATAATAATAGATAGGCTAGGATGGACATTTTTTATAGTAATAAGTGCTTCTTTTTTGTCTGCTTTATTTGGAATAGCTTTTGGATGTATTAGTGCATATTATAAAGGCTCTAGTTTAGACAAATTGCTTAACTTTTTATTTGTTGCCTTATCAGAAATCCCTTCATTTCTGATAGGGCTTTTGCTACTATTTACATTTGCAGCAAATTTAAAATGGTTTCCACTATCTGGAGGGATGACTCATTTTAGTGAAGGAGGTAGCCTTACTTTTAATCTATACGATAAAATAAGACACGCGGTACTTCCTGTTACTTCACTTGCAATGGCAATGATGGGGCATTACTATCTACTTAGCAGGGCTAGTTTAATTAAAGTTATGGATAAAGCCTACATAAAAACAGCTAAAGCCAAAGGTCTTAAAAATCATAGAGTACTATTTGTACATGCCCTTAAAAATGCGCTTTTGCCTATGGTTACTCATTTTTTTATGAATATGGGGACTATGGTGGGTGGAGCTGTGCTTGTTGAAAATGTATTTAAATATCCAGGACTTGGAACTATGATGAGATCGGCTATAGCAATGAGAGATTATACACTTATTCAAGGGATATTTTTATTTATGACAGTTATAGTTCTTGCTATGAATTATTTTGCTGACAGGGTGTATAAGCAAATTGACCCTAGGATAAGAGAAAGCTTAAGATAAGGGGAAGTTATGAGCGTTTTAAAATACTCAAAATCAAATTCAATGGTGATTAATAATATCAAAAGCTTGTTTAGAAAAGTTAATCATAGATTAAATAAACTGAGTGTATTAGGCAAGCTTTCATTATTTTGGTTAATAGCTCTTCTTGGGATAGCTATACTTGGAGAGCATTTAATACCACATAGCCATAAAATTCCAGAATTTCAGACTTTGCTTGAACCAAATAAAGTTAATTTGCTAGGGACAGATGATTTAGGTATAGATTTGTTGTCTCAGATTTTATATGGGGCGAGAATAAGTATGGGGGTTGGATTATCTGTTGCTTTTATTTCGGTACTTATTGGCTCTTTAGCTGGAGGGCTTGCAGGATATTATCAAGGCAGGGTAGATGGAGCGATAATGAGAGTGGCTGATGCTATGCTTGTGATACCTAGATTGCCACTGACTATAGTAATTGCAGCTTTTATGGGACCGAGTATCTATAATATAATCCTTGTACTTAGCCTTTTTTCTTGGGCATCAGTTGCTAGGATAGTGCGCTCATTGGTATTAGCTTTGATGCATGAAGGCTATATAATTATGGCAAAAACATATGGAGGCGGATTTTGCTACATATTTAGAAATCATATTATTAGCAAAATAGCTCCTGTTTTGGCTATAAATTTTATGAAGGTCATGGGAAGTGCAATAACAGCGGAAGCAGGACTGGCTTTTATTGGTTTAAGTGACCCTACAACTAGAAGCTGGGGCGTCATACTAAATCATGCTATGGCTTTTAAAGGGATATATTTTACTGAGTTTTGGAAATGGTGGATAGTGTCGCCAGTAGTATTTATGACACTTACTATGGTTAGCATAGCATTTTTGGGCAGAGAGCTAGAAGGGAAGAACAGTTATGGAAAAAGCAAATAAGCTTCTTAGTATAAAAAATTTAAAAGTTACATACAAGGATAGCTTTGACTATACAGCCCTAAAGGATTTCTGCTTGGATGTGTATGAAAAAGACTCTATTGGAATAGTAGGAGAGTCTGGAAGTGGAAAAACTACAGTTGCAATGTCACTGATGAGACTAATTGACAATCAGGCTATAACTAATGGCGAAATAGAGTATCAAGGTGACTCCATAATGAAATATAATGATGCAAAACTATCGGAGTATAGGGGGATACAAGTTGGATTTTGTCCACAAAATTCTCTAGAAGCTCTCAATCCTCTTATGACAATACAGGAGCAGATTACAGAAGGAATCAAGAGACATTTTGACCATGACTCTGTTACTATAAAAGAAAAAGTAGAGAGTTTATTTGAAAAAGTTGGATTATCTAATGACTTTATGAAGGCGTATCCTCATCAGCTTTCTGGAGGTATGAGGCAGAAGGTACTAATTGCAATTGCTATTTCATTAAATCCCAAAATTCTATTAGTAGATGAACCTACCTCTTCTCTTGATATAGATTCTAGGATTGAAATAGTTAATTTGATTAGACTATTAAAAGAAGAAAATGAAATTGCACTTATAGTTATATCCCATGATATGGAGGTTATAGCTCAGCTTTGTGATAGGTGCGCTTTATTATATCAAGGAGAACTTGTTGAATGTGGGATTACAAAAGAGATTTTTTCTTATCCTGAGCACCCATATACCAGAGGATTAATTTCAGCTTCACTTGAAGTTAATCCATATCAGGACTTGTGGGGAATCCCTGGTGAGATAGGACTTCACGATGTGCCTGGTTGTAGCTTTTATTCAAGATGTACTCAAAGAACTACAAAATGCAAGTTTGAAAAGCCGAGGCTTTTATCTATTTCATCAGGTAGGCTAGTAGCCTGCAATAGAGGAGGAATAGTGAAAGTTCTAAAAGCAAAGGAGCTAAACAAAACCTATAATATAGGAAAGAAAAAAATAAAAGCTTGTGTAAATGCAAATATAGAGCTTAGAGCTGGAGAAATTGTAAGCATAGTTGGACCCTCTGGTTCAGGAAAAACTACTTTAGTAAGTATGTTATGTGGTATTCTAGAAAAAGATAAAGGTGAGATTGAGGTTTTTGATGAAATTCTAAATACTTTAAATATGCATAGAAGCTTTCATGGTATGCAGATGGTATTTCAAGACCCATATTCATCCATAAATGGAGATTTCACTATAGAAAAGGCTGTAAGCGAGCCACTGATTATAAACAAGCTCTGCAGTAAGGATGAGTCATATGTTTATGTAAAAAAGGCTCTTTTGGATGTTGGACTATCTGATGAGGATTGCTTTTTAAAAACTAGAACAGGGAGCTTAAGTGGTGGACAAAGACAAAGAGTAGCAATAGCTAGAGCTATGATAATGAAACCTAAGATATTAATTGCTGATGAAATTAGTTCAATGCTGGACCCGTCTACAAAAGCAAATATTTTAAGACTTATGAAAGAACTTCAAAATAGAAATGGATTTTCTATGATATATGTGACGCATGACTTACAGCTAGCTAGAAAAATTTCTAATAGAGTATATGATGTAAATAAGGGAAGAGTAAGAGAGAAAACTATTTGCTTTTTGTAAATAACTGTGGTAAAGTAGAGAAGTAAAGAAATTGGAAACTAAAACAATTTTTCGGCCTCAGTATCAAATGTTATTGAAAAGGTTAGGACGTAAAGTGTTTTAAGTAAGTTCCATCTTTAAATATTTTTTTTAGGAGGCCGTAAAATGGTAGGTAAAGTAAAATGGTTTAACGCAGAAAAAGGTTTTGGATTCATCGAGAGAGAAGATGGAGATGATGTATTCGTACATTTCTCAGCTATTCAAGGAGACGGATTCAAGACATTAGAAGAAGGACAAACTGTAGAGTTCGAAATAACTCAAGGAAACAGAGGACCTCAAGCATCTAACGTTGTTAGAGGATAGTCTAATAGTTAATCTGTAGATAATTAAGGCGTATTCCGCGCAGTAAAGAGGAATATGCCTTTTTTTATGTAAGTATTTAGTAACACAAAAGGAGATAGATAGTATTGGCATTATTTAGTGAATTAGGATTACAAGAAGAATTATTAAAAGCAGTTCTTGATATGGGGTTTGAGAGTCCTACACCAATTCAAGAGCAAATTATTCCACTTGCTATGCAGGGTATGGACTTAATAGGACAAGCACAAACGGGAACAGGTAAAACTGCTGCCTTTGGTATACCTTTACTTAGTAAGATAGAAAAAGACAACAAGGCTGTTCAAGCACTAATACTAGCACCGACAAGAGAACTGGCTCAGCAAGTATCGCAGGAAATAAATAGACTTGCTAAATATAAAAAAATAGAATCAATTGCAATTTATGGTGGAGAAGATATAGGAAAGCAAATCAGAGGACTAAAAAAACATCCTCAGATAGTAGTTGCAACTCCAGGTAGATTTATGGACCATATGAGAAGAAATACTATAAGCTTGGCAAATATCCAAACAGTAATTTTAGATGAAGCAGATGAAATGCTTAGCATGGGATTTATAGAAGATATAGAAACCATACTTCAAGAAGTACCTTCCGAAAGACAAACCCTTCTATTTTCAGCTACTATGCCTAAAAGAATCCAATCAGTATCTCAAAAGTTCATGAAAAGCCCACAAACTGTAGCAGTAAAAAATAAAACTATGACTGTAGATACAATAGATCAAAGATATTTGGACTTAAAGGAAAGAGATAAGTTTGATGCACTTTGTAGACTTATGGATATTCACTGTCCTGAACTTTCTATTATATTTGGTCGTACAAAGCGTAGAGTTGATGAACTATCAGAAGCACTTAGCGTAAGAGGTTATGATGTTGAAGGTATTCATGGTGACATGAAACAAGAAAGAAGAGAAAAAGTACTTCGTAGATTTAAGCGTGGAAGTATAAAGATTCTAGTGGCTACAGATGTTGCTGCAAGAGGACTAGATATAAGTGGAGTAAGTCATGTATTTAACTTTGACCTGCCTCAAGACCCAGAAAGCTATGTTCATAGAATAGGTAGAACAGGAAGAGCTGGGCAAAAAGGTATTTCTTTTACTTTTGTAACACCTAGAGAAAGAGAATACTTAGAATTAATAGAAGATACTACTAAGAGCAAGATGCTAAAACAACACGTTCCTAGTATTGGAGATGCAAAAAATGCAAGATATCGTCAAGCAGCGCAGACTCTAATTGCAATAGCTGAAAGTGCTAAGACACAAGATTTAGAAGAAGCGGCTGAAAAATTATTAGAAGAGTACGATGCAGTAAAACTGGTATCTGCTGCCTTAAAAATGGTTACGAAGCAGTCAAGTGATGCCCCTGTTACACTTACAGAGGAAAGTCCAGTTCGTATGAAGAGAAAACCAATGAAATCATCTGGTTCAAGATATTCTAAAGATTCTAAATCAGGATCATCATACAAGGGTAAAGGAAAGAGTTATTCAAGCTCTTCAAAAAAATATCCAGCATCTAAAAGCCAAGGCTCAAGTAAGACTGAAAGAGCTGAAAAAAGTGATAACTACAGAAAAAGAAAAACATCACATAATCACAGCAAAAAAACTACAATTTAATTAATTATACTGGCTGACAAGGCGTGCTGATATCCATAGGGTAAGAGGACGCCTTTTATATTTTTTGCTTGAATTAGCAATAATTTACATATATTATTATAGATAAGTATATAGCTTCATAAAATTATAATCAGGAGGAGCCTAAAATTCATGTATTCTAAACAGAGAATTAAATTGCTAGAAGTAGCTTTGGACTTTGTTCCTGAACCTATGTTTGCTATAGATTTAGATAAGAAGGTCATCCTATGGAATAAAGCCATGGAAGAACTTTTTGGTGTCGACAGAAGTGATGTAATTGGAAAAGGGAATTATGAATATTCATATATATTCTATAAGGAAAGAAGACCCACGCTGATAGATTTGGTTTTGGAGCCGAATCTTGAGTTTGAAAAAACATATAAAAATTTTAAGCGTTATCCCACAGGTGATGTAGAGGGAGAGTCTTATATAAAAGAAAAGGATTACTATGATTGGGGAAAAGCATCTAGGATGCTAGATGATGAGGGGAATGTAATAGGTGCTATAACTATTTCCAGGGATATGAGCAATTATAATAAGATTCAAGAGGAAATGGATGATAGTAAGCGTAGGTATAAAGTTTTGTTTGAAAACAGCCCAGATGCCATAGCCTATTTGGATTCTTTGCATAGGGTGGTAGATATAAATTTAAGTTTTACAAATATTTTTGGTTATAGCTTAGATGAGTGTAAAGGAAAAGATTTGGATGAGGTAGTTTCAAAAAAAGGAAATATTGATGAAGCTAAAAAAATAACCAAAGAACTTTTTGAAAAAGGTGATGTAAAGCAGAAAGTCGTAAGATATACAAAGGAATCTAAGCCTATAGATGTACAGGCTAGAGGAATATTAGTTACAAACGAAGATTCTATTATTGGTGCTTATGGAATGTATACAGATATAAGCGAGTTAATAAAAAAAGAAAAAGAATTAGAGGATATAAATCAAGAGTTAGAAGCCTCAAATCAAGAACTCGAAGCAGCGCTTAATCAATTAAAGGCAGCAGAAGGTGAGCTTAGAGAACAATATGAAAAACTTGAATATATGCTCTATCATGATCAATTGACTGGTGTTTATGATAGAATTTCATATGATAAATGTATCAAACAGGTTGACATAAAAAGTAATTTGCCTCTGACTATTATAATTTCTGACCTAAATGGCTTGAAACTAGTAAATGATGCTTTTGGGCTTAAAACAGGGGATAAGTTACTGAAAAAAATAGCTAATATTTTGAAAAAAAATTGTCCTAGTGAGGCTAAAATAGTAAGAGTAGGTGGAGATGAATTTTCTATTTTACTTCCAAAAACAGATGAATTTTCAGCAAACGAACTAATAGAGAAAATAAAATCAGATATAAATAAAGTTAAAATAGAGTCTTTAAAATTATCTATGTCTTTTGGAAGCTCTACAAAATATGATAAAAAACTCAATATTTATGAAGTGCACTCAAATGCTGAGGACAAAATGAATAGAATGAAACTTTTTGAGTCTCCTAGTATGAGAGGAAGAACAATTTCAACTATAATAAAAACTCTGCATGAAAAAAATACAAGAGAAGAACAGCATTCCCATAGAGTTTCTGAACTTTGTGTAAAGATGGGTATGGTTATGGGACTCCCTTCTGCAGATATTCAGGAATTAAAAACTGTAGGGCTACTTCACGATATAGGCAAAATTGGAATAGCTGAAAGTATTTTAAATAAGCCTGGTAAACTAACCGATGAAGAAATGATGCAGATAAAAAAACATCCTGAGATAGGCTATAGGATATTAAGCTCAGTAAACGATATGGCTGAGATGGCAAATTACGTATTGGCCCACCACGAAAGAATAGATGGAAGAGGATACCCTAAGAGACTTAAGGGCATGGAAATACCTCTTCAAGCTAGAATTATTGCTATAGCAGATACTTATGATGCCATGACTAGCCATAGAAGCTACAGAACAGCTATGAGCGAAAAAGAAGCTATAAATGAGCTTTTAAGGTCTTCGGGGACTCAATTAGATTCCTACTTAGTAGATGTATTTGTAAATAGAGTTCTTAGAAAGTAGTTTCTAATCTTATTTTAATCTTTCTCTAATATTCATCTAAGACTTTAAGTGTATTCTTAATATCATAGAAGCTTTAGTAATGTATTTTGATTTAAGAATTAATTTTAAAGGAGAATATGAGATGAAAATAACTTTAGAACAAATTGATTTAGTAAGAAAAAGAACAAATGCTAGTTATAAAGAGGCAAAAGAAGCTCTAGAGCGTTTTGATGGGGATGTAGTTGAAGCTCTTGCGTATCTAGAGGAGTCAGGAAAAGCTCCGAAAACTGAGTTTGGGTCAAGAAGAGCTTTTATGGATAAGGTAAGAGACCTTATTCATAAAGGAAATATAACAAAATTTTTAGTTACCAAGGATTCTAAAACTGTACTCAACATACCACTTAATCTAGTGATTATTCTTGCTTTAGTTGGAAATTATGTATTTGCAGCGGCACTTCTAATTGCCTTGGTACTTGGGTACAAGTTCAACATAGTTTCGCCAAGTGAACAAAATAATATGTCAGTAGTTCCTAAAAAACCAGAAAGTTCAGTTCAAAATCAACCATCAAACAATGAGAACCAATAAGGGCTGATAATAAATAAAATAATATTAGAATTTTAGACTAAATATTTTTCAACCGAGTATATAGTATTAAAAAGTCTTCGATACAGTTAAATGTATTTGAAGGCTTTTTTTATAAAAATTAACCAATAAAGCTTATGATAAAGTATAATTAAGTAAAAAAGCATTTAGGGGTGGTATCTTTGCCGGAGAAAAAAATATTAATCGTTGAAGATGAATACAATATAGCGAGATTTTTGCAGTTGGAGTTAGAACACGAGGGATATGAAGTTGGTCTTTCGCAAGACGGTAGAGAGGGGCTTGAGAAAGCTTCTAGTGCTTATTTTGATTTGATGATACTTGATGTAATGCTACCTTCATTAAATGGTGTAGAAGTACTTAGAAGGCTAAGACAGAAATCTGATATGCCAGTAATAATGCTTACTGCAAAGGATGAAATGAATGATAAAATTCTAGGGCTTGATATAGGTGCTGATGACTATATAACTAAGCCATTTGCTATAGAAGAGTTATTGGCTAGGATTAGAGTTATATTTAAAAGGGTAGATAATTATAATTTAAATAAGCCGGAAAATAGTTCTTTACTTAGGATAAAAGGGCTTAATTTAGATATAGATAAACACAAAGTGACATATAAGGAAAAAAATATTGATTTAACTAAAAGAGAATTTGAACTTTTGAAATATATGATGCAAAATAAAAATTTGGTAATAACCAGAGAAATGATATTGGCTAAAGTATGGGGATATGAATATATGGGTGATACAAATGTAGTGGATGTTTATATTCGATATCTTAGAAGTAAAATTGATGATCAGTTTAACATTAAGCTAATCCACACTATTAGAGGAGTTGGATACCAAATTAAAGATGAGTAGAATAAAATCTATATTTATAGGATTCAAAAGAATAATTATTTGGTTTTTTAAAGTAATATTTTTTGTTTTTTCTAGTTTATATAAAATTTTTTTTAATTTAAGAAATAGTTTTCTTGATAGACTAAGATTTTCTATACATTTAAAGTTGATGCTGAATTATATATGGACATTTACTTTAGTATTTCTTGTCCAATCACTTGTCATGGTTCTGGGTTTTTATTTAGCTTTATCAAATGATATGTTTTTGAGTCATATAAATATTATAAAAGAATCTTTGATTGTAGCTGCTTTTATTTGTGCTGGCTTGGTCTTACTACTTGCTAGAAAATCATCTAAAAAATTAATTGAACCCATAGAACAAATGAATAATAAGGTCAAAAACATAACTATAGATGATTTATCTACCAGACTTGATACATCAGGAGTAAAAGATGAATTAAAAGATTTAGCCTATACCTTTAATAATATGATGGATAAAATAGAGTATTCTATTGAACTTCAAAATCAGTTTGTCTCAGATGCATCTCATGAATTAAGAACTCCCATATCAGTTATTAAGGGTTATACGGACTTACTAGATAGGTGGGGTAAAGACAATCCAGAAGTGTTGGATGAATCAATAGATGCAATAAAAAATGAAGCTGAGCAAATGAAATTGTTGATTGAAAGATTATTATTTTTAGCTAGAGGGGATAAAAAATCTTCTCATATTGAAAAAAATGAATTTGAATTAAATGGATTAGTAGAAGAAATTTACAAAGAAACTAAGCTTATAGCTCCTAATCACAAGGTGTTTTTAGGAGAAAATCTGCCCCTATATGTAAGAGCAGATAAAAATCTGATTAAAGAAGCTATTAGGGTTTTTGTCGAAAATAGTATTAAGTATACAAAAAATGGTGGACTTATAGAATTAAGTTTAGAATATGATGAGCCGTATGGGATTATAAGTGTAAAAGATAGTGGCATAGGTATAGATAAAAAAGATTTATCAAGAGTTTTTGATAGATTCTATAGAGCGGATGAGTCAAGGAATAAAAGCAGTGGAGGAGCAGGACTTGGACTGTCCATTGCAAAATGGATAGCAGATGAGCATGAAGGAAAACTAACAGTAAAAAGTGAAGTTGGCAAAGGGAGTCAGTTTAGCATGTGGATTATGGCTAGTAAAGGAAATTAGTTGTTTCTAGAACTGGTAAATTGAGTATATTAATAAAAAACCTATTTTGAGTGAGGAGGGGAAAGTATTGCTACAATTCGATTATAAAAGCGATTTTTCAGGCGTGCTATA
>Ga0334893_1001819_pt1 | contig 18159 bp, 9 predicted proteins | sample GraSluR3_MG_5_FD_207218 | JGI IMG/M metagenome (GOLD analysis project Ga0334893, IMG submission 207218) | Sludge microbial communities from methane-producing bioreactor in Wageningen University, Netherlands - Granular Sludge_09_05-R3 | ecosystem: Engineered > Bioreactor > Anaerobic > Unclassified...
GTCGAAATTATAATAAGAAACAGCCTTGTCATTCTTTTCTAAGTATTATCGTTAAATAATCTTTGTCATAAAACAATCTAGTAATACATCAAATTCTGGGGTCAAATCTTAAAATGTGTGCCAACGGCTGGGGGTGTGACCAGTTTGGGAGAGCGGGGCTGGGATTTATCCCACGTTAAAAAGCTCCCTGCGTGCCAACCCGCTTCCGTAACCCATTCAGCCCAAATTGGTTACACCCCTTGTTAGCAAACGTTTTTATTTATTCTTTGTTTTGTCAATTATGTCTTCAATTAAAAACTTCCTTATACGTTTAACAAAATCCAAAAGAATTTTATTATCCTTAATATACACGTGATTGTAATCATTTATATATAGTCCTTTAATACATCTAATTCTATTATATTCATTGCTATCAGGCAACACAGACTGATTGTGAATAATAATTTCTCTAATTGTCTTATAATTAAGCAACTGGTTATAATCAGCATTTTGCCCGAAATTTAATTTATAATTAATTTTTAGAAACTCAATGCAATTGTCAAAGTAAATATACTGTTTTGGGTTTACAGTAAAAACGTATTGCTTTTTATCTCTTTCATTTAAGTATTTTGAAAAATTAATTAATGTGTACTCTAAAAATGAGTAAAGATTCACAAATATTGAATTATAGAAAAAGGATGTTTTGTTATATTCACTAATTTCAAATAGATAATTAAAAATTTTTTCAGTTTCAGGGTCATTAATTTCAAAAACTTCAGTTTTCTCATCTATAATAATACTATCATCTGGTTTCTTCTTACTTTCTATAAAATTTGATATTTCTTCAATTCTCGCATAGGAAATTGTAAGAAATGACTCAATTTGATTTACAAATTGAAGTTCTCGATGATTATACTTATCTAATATATTCATATTTCGCTTATTTATTTATTTTCCAGTTTGACCATACATTTTCTATTTCAGGGCTAGCAATTATTGATGGCGTTTGTGTTAAGTTTTTATTTAAAATGGATTCCAATGATACATTTTCTTTAACATACTTATACAGTTCTTCATAACTTACATTGCCTTTTGTTTCTTTTATTTTCTTTAGTAGAAAGTAAGTAAACAACCCGTGGTTTTGGCTATTAAGAGGTTGTGAATTCTCAGTGTCAGAACTAGAAGCAAATATAACCAGATTACCTTTTATAGCATTTGCTTTAGGTCTAACTCTTACGGCTCGCATTCCAAGTAATTCTTTATTTCGAGCACCACCACTAAAGCAAGCATCCAAAAATACTGTTATTCGTTGACTAGGGTGTTCTGTCAATTTATTATATACATCTTGTAGTTTTATAGCAAAGTTTAAATTTGTAGCATTAACATCAACTGGAATGATATAAGATTCTTTAGTTTCTTGGTCAGCTATTCCGTGACCTGCATAATAAAAGAATATTTCTGCTTTCCCTCCCGTAACACTTGCTAACTTTGATAGTCTTTCAAGACCTTGCATCGTTTGAGCTGCTGTTGCATTTGTAAGAAAGGTAATATTCCTTTCAGGGATACCAAATACTTTAATAAAATACTCTCGTATGGCAATTGCATCATTTCGAGCAAAATCAACGTTAATTTCTTTACTTAGACCAACCTGATAACTGCTATAATCTTCATTACCAATTATTAAAGCAAAGCGATGATTGAAATTTAGATTTGTTTCAGGTATTTGAATGTTAATATCAGAAGTTGGATTTGGAAGAGTTATTTTGATATTGTACTTTGCTATAAAAGATTCAAAATCTTTTGAATACTTTATATTATCCAAGTCATCATCATTAGCCATATGTATAAAGTTAGAGTAGCCATTAATAATAGCCTTTTCTAAACTTTGTATAGCCTCATTTTTTTTATTCATTAAAGAATATAGGCAAGCTAGGTCATAATAATTTCCACCTGTTGGTTGTCTTTTTATTTTATTTAATGCAACATTCAATGCTTCTTCTGGTTTACCCAAGTGAAACAAAGCGTAATGGTATGAATTATCAGGGTCTTCTGATTTACTTTCAAGTGCTATTATTTTTTCATAATCTGATTTCGCTTTTTCAAAACCGTATATTTTTTCAGTTAACCTACCTCTATTCAAATATGTATGTGAATAATCAGGCGAAAGTTCAATAGAAGTATTATAGTCAACAAATGCTTCATCAAAATTTCTGTCAAACTCTTTAGACCATCCTCTTCGATAATATGCGAAACTATTATTGGGCTCAAGTTCTATTGATTTACTAAAATCAACTATAGCAAATTTATACCTACCAGCTAAACGATTTGCTTCACCTCTTACTAGAAATTGGTAATAATTTGGAGATATTGAAATTGCTTGGTCAATATCATTGATTGCTTTTTCATACTCACCAATTCTTGTGTAACTTTGTGCTCTTTGAGTATATAAATAGTCTTTTGTCTTGTTGTCTGTTCTAAATATGTTTAAAGCTTTAGTGAAATCATTTATAGCCTTACTAAACTCTTCCAATTCATAATACAAGTTTGCTCTGTACAAAAAAGATTTATTATTCTCTTCTTTAATACTAATAGATTTAGTGTAATAATTTATTGCCTTTTCTTTATTTTCTAATTTTTGATATATTCCAGCTATTAACGAATACAATTCAGTTAAATTATCTTTATCATTAACATCAATTAATTTTTCACATTGTTCAAAATCCTTTAATGCTTTATTGTATTCCTCTGTGTAATAATAACATAATGCACGACTCCAATAGTTTCCTAGATTTTTAGCATTTAATGATAATGCCTTAGAATAATCATTAATTGCATCTTTATAATTACTGGTATTATAAAATATTTGAGCTCTAATCGAATAGAGCGATTGTTGACTATCCTTGTCGCTAGATTTACTTAGTTCAAGAGCCTTGTTAATATCCTTTAAGGCTTCTTGAGTCGAATTTTGATTTAAATAAGCTAAGCCTCTATACCAGTATGCTTCCATTAAATTTCTATTCTTTGATATACATTTTGTGAAGTAATCAACTGTTAATTCGTAATTACCCTCTTTGAATGCTTGCTCCCCTTTTTTAAACAAACTCTCAGTTGTTTCTTGAGCAAAAGAACTTATTGAAATTCCAATTAGAAAAATAATTAATAAGTGTCTCATATTTTTTCGTTTAAAATGTTTGCTAACGGTTGGGGGTACGTTGCGTGCCCCATCGGTTCAGGGCGATTTTCGTATCCACCCGATAAATTTACATTGAAACAGGATAATTTCCTAATCGACCAGCCCTGGGGCATGCGATGTACCCTTTGTTAGCGCCTGTACTTTTCTTCTTTTTCTAAATCTGATCTGCGGTGGGTTTGCGCGTTCGCCAAAGGAAATTTTTGCGCGCTGGCTTTCAAAAATCATAACGCCCAACTTTCCCTCGCAGCGTTCTTTACTAATGCAATTTTCCGAAACTGAAATGCAATCCACCGCTAAATTCTAAGTGAATTTTAAATCGTGCAAGATTTCAGTCAAGGCGCAAAATTCTTTGATTCAGGATGAATTTCAAATTCTAAGCAATTCTCAAAACGCTGCTCTTCTCTCCTACTTTTCTCGGGAGTTACCTCGGTCAAATCTGATTCTTGGTCAGGCGAAAAATTTACTAGCCTAGCGAAAGTCTGTCTGTAACTAAAAATCAAGATGAGATTTTCAGGATTCAAGGTGCAAAATTAAATCTAGGATACAAATTCAAATCTTTTGACAGACTGCCGCTAGGCTAGCATTTCCCAGATTTTCAATCAGTATTGGCGCTAACGGCTGGGGGTGTGACCAGTTTGGGTGAGCGGGGCTTGGGATTTATCCCACGTTAAGAAGTTCCCTGCGTGCCGAACCGTTTCCGTAACCCATTCAGCCCAAATTGGTTACACCCCTTGTTAGGCACTGGCGTTAAATTTTCTGTCGTTTAATTGTCGTTATATTTTCGTTTAATTTGCTGCAATGTTTTCAGTCGTGCGTTGGGAGCAGGCACACTCTTTGCCAAGTTTTGGTTTGTGTGTCGGCTTGTGCGACTTGGCAATGTGTGTGAATGCTGCGTGGGCATTAACTTCTATTTTTCTTAAAGTTTTCTGCTTGTTCAAATATTTCCACATAAACTTCATCTCTTTCAACTGGGGGATAACCAAATTCATCAAGTAATAATATTAGACCAACTTTTAAAGCCGATTTTATATCATCACGTTTATTCCAATCTGGAAATTTTGCTTGACTATCAACTAATTCCTTAACGGATTTAGCTAATTCAATCATTCTGTCATCAGGATATGTAAAGTCATATTTTATGCATAATTCTTTAAGAATATCATAAAAGGCTTTTTCTTCAAAATCAATTCCTAATTCATCACCTGCCGAAAACTCCTTGTGAACATCCCAAATTAAATTAGTCAATGCTTCTGCCATTTCCTCATAAACTTCACTTCTCAAAATGTCGTTTGCTTCACGGTTATTATAGCGTTCTACTATTGCTTGCATTTTCTTGGTGAAGTCAATTCCTTTTACACGATTAATTTTTCTGATTTCACTAATTGCTTTAGCTAAAAGCTGTTGAAGAAGCTTGATTTTCGTATTCGGAAGTTTAATTTTATCAATTTTTGCCAAATAATCTTCATCAAAAATGTCCTGCTGGGTTTCACCTTCATCGCCCAACTTGAAAATTTCTTCAACTCCGTCACTTTGCAAGGCATCTTTTATCATTTCCCTCACTTTTGCGTTCATTTGTGCTGTATCGGGTGCATTGCCTTTGCTAAGTTTAAATACAATTGAACGAACTGCTAAATAAAAGTGTGTAAAGTTTCTTTCGGTTTGAGTTAGTTTCTCGCTACCCGCACAAATATCATAAGCAGCTTTTAGTCGCTTAACCATATTCATAAATCGGGTTTCAATTTCTTTTGTTTGCTGCACAAACTCAGCCGCCAAATTCAAAGTATTCAACTGCTCTATATTGCTGCCATTGAAATATTTAGAGTTATCAAATTTGTGCATCAACTTTGCCAACAAATCTAAATGGTCTTTTACAACAACTAATGAATGTTCAATGTCTTCAAAATTATCTTTATCGCCTTTATTGTATTTTGCTAGAGCTAAGTTCATTTGTTTCTTAATGCCGATGTAATCGACAACCAAACCCTTGTTTTTACCCTCAAACTTGCGATTTACACGAGAAATTGTCTGAATTAAATTGTGTTGTTGAATTGGTTTATCGATGTACATACTATCCAAAAATGGAACGTCAAAACCTGTAAGCCACATATCAACAATAATGGCAATCTTAAAATTCGATTTTGGGTTTTTAAATTGTCTGTCAAGTTCTTTGCGATATTCTTTTGTGCCTAGTAAATCATAAAGTTCTTTAGAGTCATCTTGCCCTCTTGTCATTACCATTTTAATTCGCTCAATGGGCTTAATTTCTCTTTTGTCTTTGTCTGTTAATTCTGCCCCTTCATCGGCTTCTTTAATCTCAATCCATTCAGGGCGTAAAGCAATAATGTTTTTGTAGAGTTCATAAGCAATAACACGACTACTGCTCACAAACATTGCCTTACCTTTTACCGTTGCACCTTCTGAAATTCTTTTTTCGTAATGGTTTACAAAATCTTCGGCAACGGCTTTTAAACGGTCGGGGTCGCCCAAAATGGTGTCCATATTTGTAGTTTCCTGCTTGCTCTTGTCTATCTGATACTCATTTGCCCCTAGTTCGGCTGCTTCCTCATAGTATTTCTCAATTTTTTCTAATTCTCCGTTTTTCAAAGCAACTTTTGCAGCTCTACCTTCATAAACAATTCTAACGGTAATTTCGTCCTTTACCGATTCGGTCATTGTGTAAGCATCAACTACTTTTCCGAACACGTCAAGTGTTGCATCTATTGGTGTGCCAGTGAAACCAACATATGTAGCATTTGGCAATGAATCGTGAAGGTATTTTGCAAAACCGTAACTTTCCTTGTATGTTTTGTTTTCAAGATTAACGGTAACTTTTTTGTCAAGGTTTACTTGGCTTCTGTGTGCTTCATCCGAAATGCAAATTACATTACTTCTTTTGGTGAGTAATTCAGTATCTTCTGTAAACTTGTGTATGGTTGTTAGGAAAACACCTCCGCTTTGTCTGCCTTGTAATTTATCCCTAAGGTCGGCTCTACTTTCAACGCTTTCAACGGTGTTGTCGCCAATGAAATTTTTTGCACTTACAAATTGGGCTGAGAGTTGGTCGTCCAAATCGGTACGGTCAGTTATTAAAACAATGGTTGGGCTTTCAAAATATTCACTTTTCATCAAAAGCCTTGTCAGATACAGCATTGTAAAACTTTTCCCACAACCCGTTGCACCAAAATATGTTCCTCCTTTTCCGTCACCATCAGGTTTTTGGGCTTTTTTGATATTCTCATACAATGCTCTTGCTGCGTAATACTGCGGATAACGGCAAACAATTTTTTCCTCTTTCTTGCTGGAATCTGGTAAATAGATGAAATTTCGGATAATATCACGCAAGCGGTTCTTGTTAAACATACCCTGAATGAGCGTAAACATACTGTCAATTCCATCAACATCTTTTGCCAAACCTGCAACCCTGCGCCAAGCATAGAAAAATTCATAAGATGAAAAGAAAGAACCTACTTTATTGTTTACTCCATCGCTAATTACACAAAATGCATTGTATTTAAATAGTTCTGGAATATCACGGCGATACCTAACCGTTAATTGTTTGAAAGCATCATAAATGGTTGCTTCTTCACGTATGGCACTTTTAAATTCAAAAACTACCAATGGCAAGCCGTTGATATAGATAATGCCGTCTGGAATTCGTTTTTCTGTGCCGTAAATCTCTAGCTGATTGACAAACTTGTAAATGTTTTTATCCTTAGGGTAAGTTTCTTCCGTTTCTGCAACAATAGAAATTACCTGTTCATCTTCGGGTTGGCGATGTTTATTTAAACCAGCATAATCAATTAACTGAATGTAAATGTCCTTATTGTTATGGTTTTCTCTTTTGAGAACAAAACCGTCGGAAAGCATTCTTAAAAAAGTTTTGTTGCTCTCGTAAAGGTCAGTAGCGGGTAGTGTTTTTAGCTGAAGAATAATTGAATTAACTTCATTGATTGTAATACCCTGATGCGCATACTGACTTAAGAGAAAAGTTCGCAAATCATCTTCAATCAATACTTCATCGGGTTTTCGTGCAATGGTAATGCCTAAATGGTGGGGGAAACCTTCTACACCCAACAATTCAGCAAATGTTTTTTCTAACTTTTCTTCGGTGAATTTCATTAAATCAAAGGCTTTAAAAATCTAGATATGGTTCTTGATTTATAGTCACCCCAAGGCATTAAACGTTTTTTTGGATAGGTAACATAAAGAAATCGCTTAGCTCTTGTAAATGCTACATAGGTATTATTTTTCTCTTGTTGTAATTCTTCTCCTCCTTTATTCACTGCTCTATAATCAGGAAAAGTTCCTTCGTCCATACCAATCAAGAAAACTATCTCACTTTCTTGACCTTTCATTGTGTGAACAGTACTTAAACAAACTCCATTTTCTTTAGCATTAGAAATGTTTGTTGAGCCGAGTGCTATTGCTGATTTAAACCCTTCTAATGTTGGTTTTATATATTGCTTTTTATATTGGATTAGTTGATATGAAAAATCATTTAATTCATCAATCGTCATTTTTTTCTCATCGTCATCCATATTAGTAGTTTCGAAAAAATTCATCAATTCAGCAATTTTTAAATGTAAGTTGTCAATCGAAACTTCATCCACAATCTCCTTAATACGTGAAGCAATTGGGAACTTAGATTTGTCAATTTCACTTAAATTATATATATCACTTACTTTTAAAATGTCCTCAAGCCTTTTTTGATGAAGTTTATCTAGTGGATTGATTTTAATTCTAAAAAATAAATCAAATACTTTCATTGAGGATGAACTGAACTTAATACCCGTATTGCCAGACTTAAAGTAATATGGAATCTTCTTTTTTATTAGGGATTCTTCTAAATGCTTAAACACAAACTTATTACGGGCAAGTATTGATATTTTACCATAGGTTATTTCACCTTCAATATCATTATGGTATTTTAAATTAATTAGTTCGTCGATTTTATTTAATACAAATTCCGCTTCGTCAATCTCATTTTGAGCGGGATAAATTTCAAAAATACCTTCGATAACATAGTTTAAAGGCTCTACTTCTAAATCCATTATTACATTAGAAGCTTTAATAACTTTTTTTGAGGAGCGATAGTTTTCATTTAAGGTTATTACTTTAGCGTTGAAATCTAACACGAAATCCTCTTGCATATAAGTTGATGTTGACCCATTAAAACCATATATTGATTGATTTGGGTCGCCAACCATCATTACGTTTTTAACGATGCTTCCACAAAAAGACTTTAAAAAGTAATACTGAAGTTTATTTAGGTCTTGACACTCATCAATACAAACATAAGAGTATGATTTGCGGTATAGATTAGCAACGGATTCATTATTTGTGAACAGTTCATATACTAACCTTATAATATCATCAAAGTCAATAGCGTTATTTGACTTTAAAATATCTTGATAAGTGTCAAACAAATATTTGTATTCATCATTTCCTGAATTTAAAGCTAATTCCTCTGCTGATAGAACTTCTCTTTTTACAGTTGAAATAAATTGTAAAGCATTATAAGTATATTCATTTTTTTTCTTTGGTTCTAGGTCGCTATAGATTGACTCAAAATATGGAACTGTTTTTATTGCTTGCTTTATCAATTCTATCCTGTCAGAGTCTTCTTCAAAAATATGAGGCATTCTGTTATAACCTAGCAACTTAAATCTTAGTTCGAGTATTGATTGACAGAAACTATGAAAGGTTCCTACAAATACATTCTTTTTAATTCTATCAGATGAACCCAAACGTTCTCTTATTTCGGCAGCAGCTTTGTTTGTGAAAGTAATTGCTAATATCTTTCCATCTGCTGATTCAGAAACACGTTTAATCCTTTCAGTTAGAACTCTTGTCTTGCCGCTTCCTGCACTTGCCAAGACAAGAAAAGAACCATCATTTAAATCTACAATATGTTGTTGTATTGAGGATAAATTAATTGGTTTCATTGTTTACTGGATTTAGAATTAAACGTATCTTTTCAAATAACTCTAATATTTTTGCTGGCAATGGCTTTTCAGAATTATATAACTCATAGCCAATCATTGGCGCAAACTGAGTTTTCAATCCTGTTACAAGATTGTAATAATCAGGGTCAGGTATTTGGTCAAGTTCTCTTTGTTTTGCCGCTTTATGTTGTTCATTAACACATTCTGATAGAATCAAGTGATGGTATGCTTTCTTTACTTCATCTAAATAACCATTATTGCAAAGCTCTTTTTCAAAATCGTTTCCTGCACTTAGAAAAACAACCCTGCTTATGTCATTAAGTTTAGATTTTGATACTTGATTTGTTACTGAGGTATTTGTTTCTGATTCATTATCACTAAAAATTAAGTAAGGAATATTAAAAGCCTCAAAGAATCTTATAAAAGGCAGGTAGTTTCCGCAACCACCTACACCAATAAAATCAACACCAAGTTCAATAGGACTTTTACCGAAATGACGTTTAATAGTAATCGGTAATGCTTGTTCTTCTGTATCACCTTCAAATAAGATAACCAACTTTGAAAAAAACACTTCACCTCTTGTGTTTATTACTTGTCGATAAATCTTTCTTATGTCCTCTTTGTCAAAGTCAGATTCAGAAAATTTTCCGATTGATGTATTAAGAGCGTCTCTGAAGACACTTCTAACTTCCCTTAATTTAGCACTACCAGCAATGTAACTCGAATGTGTTGCAACTATTTTCTGTCCAACTATACTATTAATCTGTGAATACAGTTTCTTTTGGGCATTTGGGTGTAAATGTGATTCAGGCTCCTCAATTGCAATTATTGGATAATAAGCAACTTGTCCTTGAATTGCTAACTTCATATTCTGTAAAATAAATGCTTTTAATATGAGTAAAGAAGACCAACTTCTTGTTCCCATTCCGTGATACTCCATTGAAAATTGAGAATAATTAATCTTTACACCCTTATTTAAGTCCCTTATTTTTTTTGTAAATGGAGTTATATCAACTGTATTGTTTGGATTGTCCATTGCAGTATCTAATTCCTCCAGTGTGCTGTGTAGATTAGTTAAGATTTCACTACGTTCAATAGTTTCCTTGTTAAGTTCTTTGATTAGATTTTCAATTAACTCTTTATCTTCTGGATTATATGTAATTGAAGACAAAATTTTGCCTAAAAATGAAGTTTTGTTTTTTAAATCATCAAGAATATCCCTATTTGCATCTAAATAAAAAAACGGAATTTCATCAAAATAAAAACTTAATTCCTTTTCATAACTCTTTGTGTACCAATAGTCATCAGTTTCATTGAAAAAATCACCCCATTCATCTATGACAAATTGTTTTTTCTTGTATGTTTTTCTTAATAAGTTTTCCTCAATCACTGTTCTAAATGCGAGCAACTGGTTACCGTGTGTGTCAAAACTAATTCTTTCTTCAGTAAATACGGTAGCCCATTTATCCTCGAATTCAGATATTTGGTTGCCTTCATCGTCAACGCTGATAAACAATACATCAATTATAATTTTATCTCGAATTATGGCGTCTGTGAAATGAAAATCATCATCTGTAATTTGCAATGTGTTTGAAAGACATAATTGGAGTGCCTTCAACAAAGTTGTCTTGCCAGCATTGTTTGTGCCTACAAGCACAGTTGTAGGTTCGAAATCAATTTCAAGATTATCTAAACCTCTAAAACCGTGGACTCTCAATTGCTTTAATTGTATTGCCATATTCCTAATTTTCTTTGATTTCTAATTCCATCTTCTCCACCACACCCCTCATCAAAACAGGGCAAAGCGGTTTGATGGTGTTTTTTAATTGCTCGTTTATGCGCTTACGGGTTTCCAATGTATGGTAAATGGTTACAATGGCTTCCTGAACCTTTATGTCTGGAATAGGAAGTTTTACATTACACATATCAGTCCAATCAAAAGTTTCCCTTACACTGCCCCACGAATGAAATCTTGCATAACGGTCAAATTCTGGACGGGCAAACCACAAATAAAGATATTCAGGAAGCAGTTCGGTGGTTTTTGTAACTCTAAAAACAGTGTAGATTGCTGAAACTATACAGGGTTCAGCAGAATTCATTGCCAAAGCAACTTTATCACCACGTCTTGAAGTGTCGGCAACATAAACAAATTCACCCGTTTTCACGACTTTGTAATTATGGAAACTAAGACCGTTCGTGTTTGCCTTTGTTTCTATCAAGACTTTATTGGTTGATACACCTTGCAATAATGTAACTTGTAAATCTGAGTTTCGTTTGTCCGATTGCTTTATATATTCACCAAGTGTTTTTGGTTCTTCCTTTTTTATTAGGTTTTCAATGTATGTGTCGCAAATCAGCTGCAAATCGGCAAGGCTATTTTCATAAACTTTTTGATTGCTCTTTAAGCCATTGTAAAGGGCAACATATTTGCGTTGCTCGTCAATGCGGGGGATAGGAATTTCTATATCGCAAAACCGTTCCCAATCTAAGCTAGCTCTAACGCTGCTATCGCTAATAAACCAACCATACCTGTCCGACTCAGGTCTTTGAAACCACATCATTATGAATTCAGGCAAAAGAACATTTTCATCCTTTACTTCAAATACCAAGTATGCTGGTGAAATAATTGCTTGTTCTTTTTCTGAATACAGTGCAAGTCTTATTGTTTCATCTCTTCCCGTTTGCATTGCACTATATGCGAATTGACCATTCTGAATGATTTTGTATTTTGACATATCGCTTTCAGAAGTATTGGCAACTGAAGGCATAAAGTTTTTAGTAATATTTATGCCCAATAAATTTGTAACCGCTAAATCTTTATTGCGATTGTCAACCAATTTAATATAATCGCCAATCCTCTTAAAGTTCATAGCCTAATACTTTAAAAGCGTTAATCAATTGCTCCTGCGATTCTTTTTCATCTTTTATTAATTGCCTAAATTCCTTTTGAATTCGTTTCATTTCGGTGTCGAAATCAATTCTACTGTCACGGTCAACAAACTCAATGTATTTGCTTGGTACTAAAGAATAATCGTTGGCTTTAATTTGGTTAAAATGTGCCGCTTGGCAATATTCGGGAATATCTTTGTAAGTGGTTTTGTAATCGGTTTGCTGCCAATTATGATAGTTTTCTGCTACTTTGGCAATATCTTCATCAGTAATTTCGATAAACATCTTTTCAAATTCCTGACCCCAACGCCTTAAATCCATAAAAAGGATTTCCTTTTCACGGTCGCGATAGTTCTTAATTTTGCCGTTAATCTCTACGGTTCGGGCTTTCTTGTTTTTGTTTATAATCCAAAGTGTTACGCTGATGTCGGTGGTGTAAAACGTGTTTCTTGGGATAATTACAATGGCTTCCACCAAATTATTCTCAATCAGTTTTCTGCGTATTTTATATTCTTCGCCATTGCCACTTAACGCACCATTTGCCAATATAAAACCCGCAACTCCGTTATCAGAAAGTTTGGAAACCATATTTAAAATCCAACCGTAGTTGGCGTTACTTTTGGGTGGCACATCGTAACCCCGCCAACGTGGGTCGTCAATTAATTCATTTACTCCACGCCAATCCTTTTGGTTAAATGGCGGATTAGCCATTATAAAATCGGCTTTAAGGTCTTTGTGTTGGTCATTGCCAAAAGTGTCGGCTTCCTTTTCACCAAGATTTGCAGAAATACCCCGAATGGCAAGGTTCATCTTTGCCAATTTGAAAGTGGTTTTAGTGTATTCCTGTCCGTAAATGGATACTTCTTTCTTGTTTCCCTGATGGCTTTCAATGAATTTCATTGATTGAACAAACATACCACCTGAACCGCAACAAGGGTCGTAAATAATTCCTTTGTAGGGTTCAATCATTTCAGCAATTAGGTTAACAATTGTTTTCGGCGTATAAAATTCTCCTTTTCCTTTCCCTTCTGCAATTGCGAATTTTTTAAGGAAATATTCATAAACTCGTCCAACTAAATCTTGCCCTTTGTCCTTTAGCGTGTTAATGCTATCAATTTCGCTTATTAGCGAAGCAAGTTTTGTTAAATCTAAACCTAAACGGGAAAAATAATTGTCGGGCAATGCACCTTTTAACGATTTATTATCTTTTTCAATTGTATGCAGTGCCGTGTCAATTATTAAAGCAATATCATTTTGTCTTGCTTTCTTTACAATATAACTCCAACGTGAAATTTCTTCCAAGAAAAACACATTGTTCATATTATAAAAATCAGGAATTTCAATGTATTTCTCTTTCCCTTCAGCAATGAGTTTTTTTCGATGTTCTTCAAACTTGTCACTTGCAAATTTCAAGAAAATCAAGCTTAAGACTACGTGTTTGTATTCGGCAGGTTCTACACTACCTCTCAACTTATTAGCTGATTCCCAAAGAGCTACTTCAATTGATTTTTCGTTATTGTTCTTTTTTGCCATTATAAATTCTTAAGACTTTAATTAAAAACCCAAAGATACAAATATCTGTGGGTGCGTGGGCTAGAAAACAGCTCTTTTGCAAACTTTGGTTGTGTGTCGGCTTGTGCGGTTTGCAAATGTGCTGTTTTGTGCGTTGGCAGTCAATTAATCTTCTTTTCTGTCTTATTGCAGCAAATTATTCCTGTGTCGAAATTTTCTTCTACGCTTGTGCCTAACGGCTGGGGGTGTGTATAGTGCAGGAGATTGAAACGTTATCCTATCCCATGTCACGAAGCTACATAAAAGCGAGGAAGTTTCCTAATCATTTGATTGTCTGCATTATATACACCCCTTGTTAGGGGCTGGCTGTTAATTTTCTGTCGTGTCTTTAGATTCGACAAATAAATTTGCTACGTTCTTTTGGTTTTTTCTCGTGCGTTGGGACAGACACACTCTTTGACAAGCTTTGGTTTAGGCGTTGGCTCGTGTGGCTTGGCAATGTGTGTGGCTGTGGAGCGTTGGCTTATCCATTTAAGATTTAAAAAAAGAGAAGAAAGCCTTTTTCAATTAGCCTTTCTTCTCTTGTAACACTTTATTGAAAAACTATTCTGTGGGTAGAGTTACCTTTACTTGTTTTTATGTGAACTAGATATGTCCCTATTGGCATATCAGCACGAGTCATCGTAAAGGAAGTTTCAAAACTATTCACGATAAACTCTTTTATTAATTGACCTTGTAGATTAAAGATTTTTACTTCTTTTACCTCTTCGGTGCAACTAACGAATATAACGCCAGGTGAGGGGTTTGGATACAGCGAAACGCTGAAATTTCCAATCTCAGTTTCAAAGATGTGTGTTGTTACATCTTCAACCTCCCAACTTAGAATATAAACTTGACTATAAATTTCTAATTGCTCATTAAGCGTAGCAACTTGACCAGTTAAATCATCAACTTGTCCTTGCAGAGCAGTATTACTAGCAGTAAGCGTAGCAACTTGATTAGTTAAATCATCAACCTGAGTCTGTAGACTAGAATTGCTAGCGGTAAGCGTAGCAACTTGATCGGTTAACGAATTAACCTGAGTCTGTAGACTAGAATTGCTAGCGGTAAGCGTAGCAACTTGATCGGTTAACGAATTAACTTGAGTCTGTAGACTAGTATTACTAGCAGTAAGCGTAGCAACTTGATCGGTTAACGAATTAACCTGAGTCTGTAGACTAGAATTGCTAGTGGTAAGCGTAGCAACTTGATCAGTTAACGAATTAACCTGAGTCTGTAGACTAGTATTGCTAGCAGTAAGCGTAGCAACTTGATCAGTCAAATCATCAACTTGTCCTTGAAGTACAAGCTTGTCGGCTTCTAACTGATCGATTTGATCAAGTAAATCTTGCATACCTCCATCAATAATAGCTTGAAGATCTGCAACTTCTTGTTCAAGATTGCTAACCTGAGTTTGCAACAAAGCAACATCAGCTAGAGCATCATCACGTTCAGAAATAGCAGTAGCAAGTTGGGTTGTTAAAGTAGCAACATCAGCTAGAGCATCATCACGTTCAGAAATAGCAGTAGCAAGTTGAGTTGTTAAAGTAGCAACATCAGCTAGAGCATCATCACGTTCAGAAATAGCAGTAGCAAGTTGAGTTGTTAAAGTAGCAACATCAGCTAGAGCATCATCTCTTTCCTGAGTAACCGTAGCAAGCTGAGTAGTCAAGGTAGCATTAGCAGTCAAGGCAGCATCTCTTTCCCCGGTCACCGTGGTAATAATACCATGTAACTCAGGAATACTATCATTCTCCAAAAATCTTATCACAGACTTGTAAAGAACAGTATCAATTTCGAGGTCGGCAACTTGTCCTTGCAATAAATTGTTGTTAGTACGCAGACCATTTATCACTGCAGTACTATCAGCCAATCTTAATCTCAAATTTTGTGCAACAGCAGAACTATCTCTAGTTTGTTGTCGATACAATGTAGTATCAGCTTTCAACTGAGTTATCTCTGTTTCCATCGAACTGATGTCGACAATTTCTACATTGAAATTATCACTAACTATTCCATCTCCACAGGTATTGTGGGCTTGAGCAGTTAGATTAAATGTTCCTGTAGAGCTAAAATCCAGTGTCACATTCTGTCCACTTGGTGTAGCTGTAGCTAGGTCATTAGGCGTCATTACCCATGTCCAATTAACAGCACCAACAGAACTACCTGTGTAAATTATAGATGAACCCTTTTTGACAAAGGGGTCACCGGTAATTACAGGTTTAGTTGGAACAGTAGCAACAGTTACAGTCAAAGGATCAGAAAGCGGACTTTCGTTTGCGTCTTTGATACCTTTTACGGTCAAATCAGCATCTCCAGTCCAAGAACTATTCCAATTTACTGTTACTGTACCGGTTGTTTCATTAGTTAAAGTTCCAGCTTCTACAGGATCTAAATACCACTGATAACTCGTAGCATTAGTCGATGTAGAACTATAATTCTCAATCGTCCCAGCACACACACTGGTAGAACCAGATGGAGTGGTTGGTTTGAGTGGTAGATTACGGTAAACAACCATTATGTATTGTACACCTACGTCTATTCTTGCACAGCTAACAACTCTACCTTTAGATCCATCTGGCAGGGTCTGAGTAGCATTTGCATAGGTAAAAGTAATTGTAAAGGTTGATATACTACCAGTTCCGAAATCCCAATCATAAGTAGAATTATTTACTGTACCTGCTTGGAGTATAATATCTCCAGTACCTCCTTCAATAAACAATGTATCTGGGTTTAAAAAATCATTAATAGGAAGTTCGCTAAATATATCAGTTGTACTTCCTGGTGCTTTGACAATATGGGTAGCGTAGATTCCTTGAATCATAATTACCCAAAAAGATAAGAAAAATAATATACGTTTCATAATTTTAGTTTTATTTGTATTAGATTTAGATTCCGACTCCAACTGGCAATATCGGAATGACAAAAAAATGTTAATGAACAACAGCTTCCAATCCAAACTCTATTTATTTACCACAAAATGTCTTTTCGCGGGAAGGGAAACGAAGGCTGTTTTTGTTGCGAAGGGATCGCCTCGTGCGGTAAGGCAACAAAAAGTGCCTAAGTGTGCGGTGGTATTTTCGAGGTGTATGTTTTCTGTCATAGTAGCAAATTTAAGGTTTCACGGGGATTTTTCAGCTTGCCCCTAACGGCTGGGGGTGTGGCTAGTGTGGGAGAGCGAACTTCGATTTCGTCCCCGACGAAATCGACCCGAACGGGCGAAACCGTTCCGAGAACCCATTAAAAACCCACATTAGCTACAACCCTTGTTAGGGGCTGGCTTTCAGTTGTTTAGATTTATCTGTCCTTTATTTGCTACTATGTAAATTTCTTAAAATAATTCATCTGATGAAATAATAATCTAGCAATAATTCTTTTATTCAATAAAAGCATTGATTATCAAGGATTGTTTAAGATTTAACGGCGTGTTTTCATAAGAATCAAACCATATTCCTTGTTGCCCTTTTCTATGGATACTTTTATTTCCTGTTAATTGACCTGTAAAATATACTCTATGTCCGCCATACTGTTTTACCAATTCAAATGTAGCAGCAAAATCTTGATTAATTTTTATATTATATTCACTAATGTCAAAAGTTGAATAACCATTAAAACTCTCATTTATAAGATAAAAGTATATAGGTTGAGTTAAAATGTTTTCTTTGGGTAAACCATTTTCTAAAGTGTAAATATTAAATCTAAAAATTGCGCTGTCAGGTGCATTGCCCCAAGATGTACTTAATTTAAACGAAACCTCCTTTAATAATAGGTTCCTTTTATTTTTGAAAACAACGCCAAGTTCTTTGTCATCAAAAATTCCTAATAGAATTCTTTCACCTGAGCGTTTATTCCCAATTTTAATTGTCTTTTTCTTGTTGCTAAAAACAGCAACTTCTTGAATTTGATAATCTTTCGGTGTAAGTTTTACTACAAAAGGAATATTTTCAGGAATTCTATTAGTTAATTCAAACACATTAAAGGAAACGCTTTCAAAGCCTATACAAGAAAACCTTAAGGAATCATTTCTTGAGAATTCTTTCAGGGTTAATTCAAATTCCCCCAAGTTAGAACTATATGTTCCATAGTATTCGCCAATGATTCCAACTGATACATATGGAATTGGTTCATTATTTTTTTCATTTATAACAACACCTTTTATTGATTGAGAAAATGAATTATTTATTAAAAAAAGTATCAGAAAAGAGGTATATATATGTTTCATTAAGCATTTAAAATTATCAAGAAACAATTTTTATAAGTCATAAAGTCAGAGGTTTAAATTTTGTCAGATGATTTTCATTATAAGTAGCAAATATTGAGTTCACAATTTCCCGTCGTCATAAGCTTGCCCCTAACGGTTGAGGGTACGTTGCGTGCCCTGTCGGTTCAGGGCGGTTTCCGTATCCACCCGATAAATTTACATTGAAACAGGATAAATTCCTAATCGACCAGCCCTGGGGCATGCGATGTACCCTTTGTTAGGGCACGTAATTTTTTTCTTTGGATTAAATTTCAATCGATATGTTTACTTTTCCTCCCAATCCTTTTTCTACAATTTCAAATAATGTACTCAAAGTTATATTACTTCCATTATTCTCTACA
>Ga0334893_1001857_pt1 | contig 17829 bp, 36 predicted proteins | sample GraSluR3_MG_5_FD_207218 | JGI IMG/M metagenome (GOLD analysis project Ga0334893, IMG submission 207218) | Sludge microbial communities from methane-producing bioreactor in Wageningen University, Netherlands - Granular Sludge_09_05-R3 | ecosystem: Engineered > Bioreactor > Anaerobic >...
ACCCGCACTTCTCACATTGAACTTCAGAATTATTATTATAATAAAGATGTGATCCACATTCTTCACATTTCGCTGGTTTACTTCTCACGTATTCAAATCCAGTATACTCATCTGTATACTCTACATACTCAGAATCCAACCGCGTATTAACTTTTGTTGAATGTCCAAACGCGCCACGTCCCATCATTCTAACTTCTTTAGGAAGTCTGCCATTATTATAAGTGCGATTGTTTTTATACCATCTGCCATTTTTTATTTCAAACATTAAAATAATTCCTTATCACTATATTAGTTTTCATTAAGATAATATTATTAATTTATTTGCCGTATCTTATCCAATATAGCTTTATCTTCTGATGTAAATCCATATTGATCTGTTTTAACAAATTCTTTTTTATTATATAATTTAATTCCAAGTGTTTTCTGATTTTTAATATGATAATGAATTAATCCACAGTTTTCACATTCTGCTAATCCATGTTTATTATATCGCACTATAGAATTACAATAATCACATAATAATTTTGTTCCGATTAAATCTACGTCTATAGATTTTCCTGCTGTTCCTTCATGTCCAAATGCGGTTCTGCCCATCATATAAACCATTTTAGGAAGATGACCACGCTTAATTAAGCTGCCATCTCCTGTAGTCCATCGCATTTTTTCCATATCTATTATAAATACCATATATTACACCAGATATAATAACCGCTTCCCATTTTTATAATCAGATTTTATTTTATTATTATTTTCTAAATAATTTACGATATTTTGTACTTTACCAATAGAAATAAAATCATTTAAATCACTAGTTAATTTTTGCATTATTGCATACATTGTAATTCCAGGGAAATCTTTTATTAAAATATATATTTTTTGTCTTAAAAATTCCTGTTGTCGTCGTGTTGATCTACTAATTCGTATTTGTTGATTTTTATAAGTATCTATTATTATTTTGTTTATTTTATTTAATTGATTAATATCCAACTCCATCATTTTTATATACTTATTTATATTATCTGAATAATTAAACCATTCTCCATATAGTCTATCTACAATAAACATTTTATGCAATTCGACTTCCTCTGATTGATCTCCTAATTTATATGCTATTAATTCAAGATCCGTTCCATTCATTAATATTAAGTCTTTAATTCGGATAGATAATTGAGTAGAATACCCAATTTTAACTCTATTTGTATCTTTTGATAGTAAAAAATAAATACAAGAACTATCTATTGGATTTATATCAATTTTATAATATTTTAACCATCTTATTATAGTAGATGGTAACGCTCCAGAATTATTTGCCATATCAAAAATGGAATCTTCGGATTTTATATATGCATTAAGCAACCAAGTTTTATCTTTATATAATGGTATACTATAACTCAAATCACATCCTCCCAATAATGCTTATATTCATAACGGTTAATATCTTTATTAAACCATCGAATACATTTTATCGAATTCATTTTATTTAATCTTCTTGATAATTTACGTAAGTACCACGTTCCCCCCATCATCGATAATTTTTTAAGAAGTTCTTTTCGAGTTATTCCTGGATTATTTCGTACTATTACAGATATTTGAAATTTCTCATAATCGATTCGTCGTTGTCTTCCTAACATTTTTACGAATTTCCTCTACAATTTCATCCCAAAGTTTTTCATAAAGTTCATACGCTGCAAACCCATTACTTACTATAAACTCTTCATTAAGATCATTATTAACCATATCAATATATCTAACTAGAATAACTCCATTTTTATATTCAGCATCGAATATATATCTATCGTATAACTCTCCAAGATCATATCCTGGAAGATAAAAGTGCAATCTCCCTCCTCGATAATTCCCTTTCCGATTCACCAAAATTTTTACAAAAAGTAATTTGTCCCATTTCTGGAACCCACTTCTTAACAAAAGTTCTTCTGTTGCGTCCATTTATATCACGTCAAATCATAATATCCGTCTTCCAGCGTCACTATACCATTTTCGGAAACGTTATAATTCCATGCGCAACTTACGACAAAAATTATTTCGTCAGTTGTAGTGTTTTCCGGTATTCGTTCCAAATCATTCACTAAATCTTCTATCGTTGCTCCGCCAGATATCCCTACCAATACCAACATTATCAGCCATTTCATAGTTGCCTATATGTACTTAATACTATATAAAGTTTTCGGTCAAACATTATTAACTACATATAATAAAAATGCAGCTATTAAAAAGAATATCGTGAAACATATTAAATTTTGCGAAATTTCGTTTTTTCCTAGAATGTCACTCGCAAATACTATACATAATATACTAAAGAAAAAAATTATTGTGTATAGTCCGACATGTATAAAATCAAATATCATTATTAATCACTCACAAGAAAATGTGAATTCATAATGTCCATAACGAGATTTGTGTCTTTCATCATATATTTTTAATCCGTTCAATCCGAGTCCTACAATATCCCGCCAAATATCAATGTCATTATTTGTATTTAATCCACGCGCTATTTTTTCTATTAGTCTCCAATATATAGAAATTGTATTATATTTATCTGGCGATATTCCATCGGGTAATAAAATTTCTAATATTTTTCCAGCTTTATCATATGTTTGTCCATATTCTGCATCTTTTGTTTGTATAAACTCTGCAAGAGATTTTAGTTCATTTTCCCAATCAAACATAATATATCACCCACTTAATTGCCCAATAATTTCCTAATAAGTTGAACCAATAATATCTATTTCCATGTGTTTTTGCATGACATACCTTACATAATGGTATTAATCCCCACGATTTTCCATTACAAAGGGTGTTTTTATTATAATCTGTATGATGTACTGATAATTTTGCTCCATTATCTTCTTCAGATTTTCCGCATAATACACAGCATCTATCATATTTATCTCTTATATATTCTTTTAACGATTCGTTAAATTTTACACAATATGTTTCAAATGATTTTCCTCCTCTCCATCCCGGTGCGTCAGAACCACGTTTGCCATACATCGGATTATTTTTTCCACTCATTGCTATAGAACGCGATTTCTTATATTGATCAGATCGTGTTTTACCTGTATTTTTACTGCTTATAATATCTTTTGTTTCTTGTGTATGATGCTTTCCATACATAATATTATTTTTACCGCCCCGCGTATCTCTAAATAATTGTATTGTTTTTGGTGTATGTTGACGTCCATACATCGAATTTAATTTACCTAATTGAACTTCCCGTCTAGATCTTCGTGGAATATTATATTTTACCATTTTTTTATATATACATCCATAAGATACTCCGCAATATGTTGCAATTTCTTTTATAGTATAATTATCTATCCAATATTTATTATATATCAATTCTTTTGTAATATTCATCTAATGTTATCCTCTAAAAATTTATAGTCAAGTCTCATTGCATCCAAACAAAGCTGTCGTTCCGTATAACAAATATTTCCAGAAATTAGAACCGGCAAACTCATGCTAGCATTTCCACGTCTCGCAGTTTCGCGTATAAGATCTCCTACAATAAAATCCTCATCAATCATCATCTGTCTAAAATCCACACTATTGTCTCGCATCCACTTCTTCAACATTTTGCATCTGTTACAATCTGGTCCAGAATATAATAGCCATCTCATTATGCAACCTCACCATACTTTTCCAATAACACGTTTTTACGTCTTCTTAATACTCCATACTCTAACATAGATCTTTCACTTGGATAAACGACTTTCAAAATATCTTTCCAATCTCTCTCATAACTGTGCAAAGAACTTGAAACTGTTGTAATCTTCCCACAATCTAAATTAGTTTCTTTACCAACAAATTTCAATAGTTCATTTAATCCGTAAACGTTCGCAGGATATGCCATTATATCTTGACTTCTAAAATAAGCAGTCAGTGTTAATAATCCCTTGTTAAATTTGAAATCCACGATTTGGAGGCATGGCTTATCATCTTTATCAAGTATATTATCAAATTCACAATGTGTAGTTATTGCAAATGCTCGTCTGGTAGCCACATTTTTATTTAATCTGTCTATAATAAATTCCTGTATCTGATCTATTGGTCCCAACATATGTTGTTCGTCATAATAATCAGTACATGGATAACTTCTTAATCTTTCTCCATAAGTGTATTCAAATCCTTTATCATTTATCGGATTCAAGAATTGTTTCCCGTACTCTTCTAAATACTTCTTATTATATGGATATCCATCCGGAATTTGTCGGTCATCTGGCATCGAAATATCTACTACAACATTATCAAGATTTAATGTAAATTGCTCCTCAATTGACTCCCTAGTTTCGTCTCGGATCATCTCGCCATTCTTAACTAATTTCTTTATGAGTTTCGGCCATGTTTTAAATACAGTTCCGCCAAAAATATAAGAAGTCATTTCCATCTCCGATTCAAAGCATCACTTACAATATTTGCTAAGTCTTCAGCCAAATCAAGTCTATTTGATTTTAAGCATTTTTTCTGAAGTCGCAAACACATTTCTATCTGATAAAAAAATGTGTGATCTTCACAACTCTTGAAAAAATTTTCGCGAATTGCATTCACTCGACTATCCAAATCAAGTTTCACATAAATTTTAATCCCTCCTTACGAATAATTACAATCATTCTTTTGTGAAAGTAATTCAGATTCTTGAACAAGTTTCTGATACTGTTGAATTTGGAATTCTAATTCTTTTTCCAAAGTGTGTATCTTGTGTTGATCTTCTGAAAATCCATAATTCTGTTCAATCTTATACACATATATAACTTCACAAACATAAATTATAGTTGCTGTTTCACCATCTTCTCCTGGAATTATAAGTCTTCCTTGAGCAAATTCATATTCGTCACATTCAAACGTTTCTTCTTCCGGTTGAAAACCATAACGCATATGAATGGTATATTTCTTTGTCATGCTAACAAAACCCTAATTCATCTTCGTCTCAAGTCTCATCAAAATCATTGCAAGATATTTTCTTAAGTCGGCAATCGTGTTTTTATCCATGTAAATACTATTAGGAAGTCCACCATTATATATTAATATTTCTATATTTCCTTCTTCATCAAAATGCTCTGTAATTTCCATCTCAGCAGAACATTCTGCATCCCCGCAACTACATTTTATCCGATACATACTAGTACTTATACGATCTTATACTATTTAAAACTTTCGCTCTGTTGCTTAAGTAAAACTGTCGAAAGTTGTTTGTCCTTTATTTAATAACAATGGAGACATATTAAAAACATCAAAGATGCGCTCCAATGGAGGAAACATTTGCCTATTTATATAATAATCGGAATCCAATTTATATCTTCCGTTTAATATATCTTCTGGCAATACAGATTTTTGGTGTAATAACTCTTTTGAATTCCCACATCTTATTATATATCCAACTCTATCTCCTAACCCAAATTCATTTCTATTTTCTTTCATAAGTCGTTTAACTAATTCAGCATGTGGTTGTAAATTAGTGTATTCAGTTCTTCCATATTTTTTTGTTATGATAAAATTATCAATAGAAACGTTAGCATTATTATCATCATTAATATTATAATTCCGAATAGCAGATATAGCATTTTGTGCATATTGTAATGCTCCGTTCAAATCGTCTTCTTTTAATATTAAATCGAATACACGTTGCATAGTTTTAACTGTTATTGGTGCCCAATCTCTTCTTCTGAGTTCTATTCCTCTAATTTTATATTTATCATCATTATCTAATAGGATATATCTCTTTTTTGCAAAAAATATTCCGCTTTTAAAAAAATGTTCAAATAAAAATTTCATCGGATCTATTAAACTATCGTTGATCTTTTTCAGTGTTGGTTCTAATTCTATTGCAATATCTTTCTCAGATCTCCATGTTGGCATTCCTATAAACACACTATCGGTATCTCCACCAAATACCTCATATCCATCATTTTTAATAATGTTCATTGCTAATAATACTGCATCACGTCCAATAGATGTTATAGACGCTGCTATATCTTTAATATAAAATCTACTTCCCACAAATCCAGTTAATCCATACATAGAATTTAAATATATTTTAATAGCATATTGTATAGAGTCCAAGTAATCTAACTCCGCTTTATCGTTAGTAATTTTCATTTTTGCTTTTGCATCCAATCTCTTTTGAAACAATTTATCTAAAACTCTTGGAATAATTCCAACATATATATCTCTTGAAATATATTTAGCGCCATTCGGAGCAATTATAGTACCTTCTTCAGATAATGATGTAACACATACATTATGAGAAATCATACTTGTGGGATAAAGAGACTGCGCGTCAACAACCGCAATATTTTTATGAAGTCCAAGAACCGGATCTCCTACAAATGCTCCTTCGTACTTTCCGTATTTTTTTCTCTCTTCCATCTCTGCTTCTGTAGGTCTATTTGGAAACAGTCGATTCTCTTTATAAAATTCTTTTAATAATAATGGTTCTATTAACTGGGTCTGACCACCATTTATCACGTTGTGGAGAAGAGCCCCAGAAATTTTAGCAATTGCAATATATTTATCAAGCAATTTCGTCTCTATGAGTAAATCCAAAGTTAGTTTCGCATCTACTTCTGCATATTCTAAGAATTCATTAATATCATTATTATTCCAAATCTCCCTCATTTTCGATGCTGGAACATCTAGCTTTTCTTTTCCGATAATTTCTTTCGCTGTTATCGCAAGGGAGTAGTTCGCCAGTTGAAAATTTTTCTGAATGATTTTCATAACGTCCATGTGGACGCGGCCCGTTATCAACGTTTCGACGTTTCCACCAAAAGATCTTTGTTGCCATTCCCTATTATCTCTCCCAATATTTGCAATCAAATTATATGTTTGAAGTCTTTGTATAATGTACGGTATATCGAAATGATCTCCATTATAATCTATAATTATATCTGGATCTACTTTTTTAACAAGTTGTATAAATCGTTTTAGTACTGCTAATTCACTTCCTAAAAATTCTCGTTCTGTTGTATCGGTTCCATCTTTCGCCACCAACAATTTTTTATATCCATCATTACATACTAACGAAATTATAATTATTTGATCATTTTTTGGATTTGGTACGCCGATTTCCGGCGGGAGCACTTCGATATCATACGCCATTACTTTCGGAATAATTTTTGCTTCAGCTTTTGAAATTTCTGTGTAATGTACGGTTCTATTAGAGCACTCCAAGTTATCGCAACCGTGAAGATCAACATCTGAAAGAAATTTATTCCTAAATAAAATATCCGCTTCATAAATATTTCCATACTGTGATAATTCCTCCCGCAACTTTGGTATATTTCCTGGTAAGTCTACAAGAACTTTTATACATTTAGTTTTATTTTTCTGATAATATAATGGCAAATATCTTTCTACAGTTTCCCATTGAATCTCTCTGTTGTCTAACTCAGCCAACAGTCGTATTTCGTCAGTCGGAACTATATAAAAATATGGCTGAAACCCTACAACTTCTATGTGAGCAACTTCGCCATTCTCTTGCCGCCCCCACAAGTTGATTACAGGGTTTCCATAATCAATGTGATATGAGATATCTATTAATTGGAACTTCATTTTATTATTTCCTAAATATATTTTTTAAGCAATGTTCGCATATAATACATCTAATATTATCTAACGTTTGTGAATTATTCAATAATACGGGTTTCCGATAAGATCCACACAAGGATATATTCATATCATAGCATTTATCAGTTATTTCCAAGTTACATATATCACAAAAATATTTAACTGCCATTATAAATATCCTCCAATATATCCACCATCTTCAGACCAATATACTCTTGAAATTCCCATCTGCTGTAGAACATGTTTACAATGTTTGCAAGGTGATGCTAATTTCCATCCTCGTCTATAAATAAAAATGGAGGCGTTTTCTAATCGCCATCTCCAGTCATCTCTCAAGCGAAGAATCGCACTCACCTCGGCATGTTGGGAATGGTACGGAACACCAAAATAATTGTAGCGATCATCTGAAATATTTGCAAGCCATTGATTATATCCAGATGAAAGAATCCCTTTTTTATCCCATATCACTGCAGACATTTGCGCTTTTTTTATAGTAGATTTCTCGGCTTCTTCTATCGCCAGTTCGATAACCGAAGATGGTATTTTCATAAGATCACTTCAATTTTGCAAGCTGGTCATCAATATCATAAACTTCATAAATTAATATATTACGTATCATCATAAGTTTTTCTTTTGCAATTTCTTCATTTTCACACATATCTACCACTTTTCTATAGTTAATAATGGGAAATTTTATATATATCATGAAGTTAATCCTCCATTTCTACAAACAGTCCCTCATCTATAACTCTCAAAAGTCTTTCTAATACACATCTTGCGCATCGCGACTCTTCCAATTGTTTAACTTCTATTGAATCATTGTTTTTATATGTGTTAGTCATATATATAATCTCCCATCATTTTTATGATACTTTTCCAAGAAATTAACTTGGAATTTTTTGGTTCGCCATCTCTATAAAAAATTATGAAAAGTCCATGTTCATTTGGACTGACCTCTATTCGATCCATTCAATCACTGTTATATCTGCTCTATAAATTATCATGGACGTATTAGGGCCCGTTTTTAGAACAATTGCATTGGGAGTCACTTTTGTAAGTTCTCCAATTTGGTGCATTCCATTTCCGCCACAATTACAAATAATTGTACAAGATTTGCCAATAACTTCTTCTAAAAGTTCAATATCGAAATCTTCTTCGGCTTTTGCATACCCTGCGGCAAATCCTTCGCCGAATCCCGTTTCATAGGTTCCAGTACAACCACATTCGCATTCGCAAAGTTCTTCCATAGTTACTCCTCCATATCACAATCGGATTTCACACCGTAAGACGTTTCAACATGTTCAAAAAATCTTCCTCTTGGTGTTGTTTCTTCCAAAATTATATTACGAATATTATGAATTTCTGCACCTGTTAGCGGAATTGACGAATTCATTTTTTCTTCTATTACTATTCTAATATCTCGTTCCGTTGGAAGATCTTCAAACATATCTGCATACAGTTCAATTGCTCTCTTTACCACTTCGAAAGTTATTTCCATTGTTATCACCATTTTCCTTGTGCTATCAACTCATTAACTGCATATTTTACTTCTTCTATATATTTATCATAACACTCTTGGTGAGCATACCATTTTTGTCCATGATATACTATTAAAATTCTTTCGTCTTTATCTGGTATATCAATACAAAACGGGCATCCTTTATAATTTGGCAATGTTCATCTCCCCATGACTCTTACATAATTTTCAATAATAATATTATCATCTGGAACAGTAACAATTTTTACCATTAGAACTTACTTCCTTGATATTGTCCATTATAATTTTCAGTAGGATATGCATCAGATACAACTAACTGAGCGAAGTACATATCTGTGTTTACTGTTATCTGACTTGGCATCCCGTCTTGATGTTGAGGAGTTCGTATAATAACTGCGCCATCCCCAACAAAACCACTATCAAAATGGTTTGGACTCATCATCCAACCCCGCCGACTCCAAGAAGATTTTGGTTTAATTTCTGCAGTGAAATATTTTTCTTCTGATGTTGCATACAATTGGTCATTTTCTATAGTTGTTGTTGGAAGTAATCTCGGAGAAAGATCTATTTTCTGAACTCCAAATAAATATTTCGTATCGTAATCTAGTTTATACTCGGTGCTTATTATATGCCCGTTTTCTCGGGTTTCTAGTAGCGGAAACACTTCATGAAAATCTTCTTCTGAAAGTTTTTTGCCAAGTTCTTTAGTAACTGGATAGTAAACTCCAGTTAACTTTAGGTCACAACTATTTGGTTGAATTGCATCAGTTTCAACATCCGACAATATGCCATATTTTACAATGTCTTTCCCGCTCAGAATCATGATTTCACCATCCCTATATACAACCTAATACTATTTAAGACTTTCGCCAATTATTATACACACCGCGAAGATTAAAAAACTGATATCCAACACCAAATAATAACATCATTTCTATATTATTATTGTAATAATAGTCTATCGCTATTAATCCATTTGAACAAACCCATATTATGAATCCAAAAAATCGGAATCGTTGGGGCTTGCTAGATGTTAACAAGGCACCCAATAACGATAAAAATATTATTATGATGTATATCATATTTTTATCCAATATCTTCAGTATATTGATGTCTTCTAATTAATTCTGCTTTTTTACCAGCATTCCATCCAGAAATTGGCATGAAATACCCCGTTATTCTTGCATATCCTTCAACATTATCTGATCCACATTTAGGACATTTTTCAAGTAATCCACCACCAAACCAATTACAATCTAAACATCCAGTAAAATTTTTATTTATAACAAAATATGAAATGTTCGTATTTTTGGCAACTTTTAAACAAAAATCCATTAATCCTGCTGGATCTGGCTCGTATTCTCCCATGAAAATGTGAAATATATTACCACCATCTAATATTATGAAAAACGGATCTTCAAATTTTATCTTTTCAAATATTGTTATGTTTGCTGCAACATCAACATGAGTTCCATTTGAATAATATATTGGAAGATCTGATGTATGATTAAATGATTCTATAGCCTGTTGGATATCTCCTTTCACAACGTTTCTTGCAAAATCTCTAATATTATCATCTATATTAAAACAATCACAAATAGCAAATCGTTGAGCAGTACTTTCGGCAGGAGTTCTGGCCAACGAAACAATAAATGGTGTATCTAATTTTGATACGTAATCTTTTATATCGAAAACGTATTTTAAACCAAATGTCCATGCCTCTTCTGATTCGTGCATTTGTTTTTTAAATATGTGTTGAATACATTCGTTTAAACCCACAATTCCTATTACATATGGAAGTTCTGACAAATCAACAAACGGTGGACCACGTTTAGTATTATCATTTGGATCTATTGGTGTTTGATATGAAAATGGTAAATCCGAATTATTTAATAATTTTTCTTTTATATAAAATATCTCAACTGCGGCATCTATAACATTTTTTGTATTTTTCATAAGTAATTCGTAATCATTTCCCGATTTATATGCTAATTGCGGTAAATTAATTGAAACTACTTGTTTTGATCCAAGAGAAAAATGTTCTCCATCTTCAAATATTAGTTTCTTATCAAAATTTTTCATAGTATCTTTATTTGCTCCAAACGAATATGCACAACATTGGAAACAACTTATTCCATTTTCTACGTCCCTATATGGCGGCAACTGATTATCAATATATGGAGTTCCAAATTTAACTGCTAACATAAACGATTTTAAATATAATTCCTTATATGATTTTGCATCTTCATAACAATTATTATATACATCATCGTTTAAGAATTCATTTCTAAGTACCATCTCATATTTTGGAAACGAATGTGGCTTACCATTATAATCTCCTTCCATATATACTTCAGTTATGGCTTCATACATTAAACGAACTTCTCGTTCTAGTTCGCCATATGTCCATAACTTTTCTTGTTTACCGTTCCAAACTTTTCCATATGCTACAACAGGTTTATCTTTCCAAATTTTTGGAACTCCTGGCATTAATTGAATTGATGAAAATATAACTTGACCACCACGTGCTACAATCATTTGCCCCATCTGAAATACAAACATTTGCAAATGTTGTTTAATTGTCTCATATGATAATCCTTTCATATATGGAGCTAAGAATAACAAGAAATTTTGATAACCTTGTCCACCGGCAAAACACGTTTGTTGTGATCCAAGTGCCGTACATGCATGTAATATAGCTGTTTCTGGATGTTTAGCTGGACCAGCATATGGAGTATGCGTTCCACTTCCATCTGATAAAAGACCATAATAAAATATATATCTTAAATCAGAATCGAAACAAAATGGTCTTCTCAAAAAATATTCCATGTCATGACAATGTAGAGTTCCGTCTATATGCAATTTTGATAAGTATTCTGGCAAAAAATTCATAACCATTTCTTTCATAGTTCTGTCTGCAATCCACTTATGATCAGTTTCCGGTCCTATCATTTGATTAGCGTTTTCTCTCTGATCTTTACCATTTCCTTTCATATATTGAATATAATCGCTAAGTGGAATACCATTTTTTACAGAAGACTTATATATATTTGTATAGTTATTTTTAATAAGAATGTCGTTTACAACTCCTCGAATTATGGAACCTGTCAACTGATCAATATCCAACTTTCGTAACTGAGTTTTAATTTTAGACAAAAGATTATTAATTTCGTCATCTGATATCAAAATGTTTGCCGCATTGGCATCTCTTTTTATTTGTTTAATAATATAATTTTGATCAAACTTTGCGATTCTTCCATCACTAGTTAATACTGTTACATCTCTAAATCTCAATTTATATCACTTCCTAATAATATGTAAATTCTACTACACTGAATTCTGTATTTTCACTTCCAAAATTTATTCTGCATTCTATATGATGTCCATAATCCGGTATAAAAAATATTTGCATCACATAATTATCTTTTATTGATATAAACATAAAATTATTCTCCTCGCCAACTGATAACATAAATCGTGTTTCCTAACAGTTCTCCAATTTTTGAAATGTCCGTGATTGCTCTAGTAAATTCTTTTCTGGTATCATCAGATCTGCATATATTTATATATTTATGTTTATTATATGAAATCCATGAAACGAACTCTTCATTTTCATCTGAAGTTAATAGTCGCACCGTATTTGCTTTTATTCCATTGATCTCTCTCCAAAAATAAAGTGGATCGGATTTAAAGTAAATGGTGTTATTTTGGATCTTCATCAAATAACCTCGCAACAAATTTCGAAAGTTCGATCCGTTCCGGGATTTTGGACGACGCACAATTTTGAAAACCGTTCAGTTATCACTTCTTGAAGTGCTTTCATCCCGTTCTCCATATCAATAATATTATTTTGTTGTTTGAATACAACCATAACTTCGCTGATCCCACCGTAATGAGAAAGATGAACGTGGCGATATTTCACGCCACAGTTTTGGAGGTGGTTCTCAATTCGCGCCAACATTGGCATTTTGGAGTTTGGATTTCTCCCTCGATATCCTCGTATTTTTGCCATTAGAATCACTTCCTAAAAATATTTCTTGGAACAATGCCGGACTTCGGTTCCTGGTATCTCTTCCCAGTCGTGCTCATTTACTCGTCTCATTCTTATGGTGTCTAGGTATGCAGGACACTCTAAACATGTTCCAATTTCTGCATATGTAGGGCAATCTTCTTTTCCCATGTGAATATCTCCTAAAAAATATTTACTTGGCATTTCTCCCAAGTCTTCCATCTGCTCTCGGAAATCTTTCTATAATGACGTATCCCAGTTGCTTAGCCGTGGTTGGCGTAGTCACTGTAACACTACCATCTGCACGTTTAGCCGTGACTCTATATTCCATTTGAGATGGATATATTTTTTCTACTGCCACGGCTTTGTTCTGCATTTTGCTTGCGCCAATCAAGCAACGTCCATCTTTATCCGCTCCGATCCATATTTGGTATGCCATACCATCTTATAGGCATTACTAGTTTATATAACTTTCGGCCCGTTCTTGGAATCGTACCAGTCCTTAGCATAACACATAAAATAATAATTGTTTTTATTTAAGTTGTCTATATCATACCAAACTTCTCGATATATATTATCAGGATTTTTTTTGGGATGAGCATATATATATAGAAGTATTCCATCTGTAATTAATTTATCTGATTTTGCAATCCCCCAGTAAGCAGCCAGCTGATAATCATAATATTCGTACTCATTCCCTGTCTTGATATCCAAGATGCACCGTTTCCCGTCAATATCACAGATCATATCAAGACGACCGGCGAATGGATAAATCCCTCCAGAATAAACAAATTGTTCAACTGCATGTACTTCAATTTCATGATTTTTAACAAAGTCGTTCCATTGTTTCATCGAATTGTTAACTTTCTCGAAGATCCACGGAAAATCTGGAAGTTCTTCTTCAGGTGGTTCTATCTTATCGAATTGCTTAAGAATATTGTAATGGATGTGAGTTCCGATATTAGCATATATATTTTTGAATGTGTTGTTATCGTTTGTTGTTGGTTTATTAAAATATGGTGAAAGTGGTTTTAATATTGTGGTGACTGATGGCGTTTCTATGCCGTTTATCTTATAAAAGTGACTTCCTTCTTTGCTGATTGCTTTAACTATTTTAATCACGTCCTTAATATATTACTAGCGTACTCTTCGAATTGTTTGCACCATACTAAATTTTCCTCTAATGTTTCACTGCTCTTTTTCAAATTACATTGATGGCATATTATAGCTACATTATCAATATCCATATAATTATCGTTATTTATTCTATCCAACGTTGGTGATAAATTTGTTGGTTTATTTTTTCCTGTTGAATACCATTCTAATTCTTTGTGGCATATTTGGCATGGTGGTTTTTCTAATGCTTTTTTAAGCAAATCTTCTTTGAGTTTTGGAGAATACATAATACCGTTTTTTGTATGGTTGTGTAACGTTTTACTCACCCATCTAGGAATATAATTATTTTTACGATATTCTTTTAGTTGCTCTTTATTAGTTTCACAATATTCTTTCTGATATTCTTTTATATGTTCTTTATTATTTTCGCGATATTCTTTTATATGTTCTTTATTATTTTCATAGTATTCTTTGGCACAATTTGCTTTACATTCTTTACACTCCGATCTTACTCCATATTTACCACCTTTGTTTTTATAAAATTCTGATATTGGTTTCAGTTCTCCGCACTTCGAACATTTTTTCATTGTTACTATGAAATCACATCCTTCTAAAAATATTGTTAAAATTATACAAATAATTAAAAAAAAAATATTTCTATTCTCTACTTCGAATAATATTTACTCAACGTTTTGGAAAATTCTTCGGGGGTTTGTTTGCTCCAATACGTCTGAAATGGAGCTTTCGCAACAAAGCATAGCCGTCGATCTACTGCGCCCATCTTGTAAAGCACTTCCATCATATTTTTTACGTCATCGTATTTGTACTCAAATCCCATCGCTTTCATCAGTGGAGCGATTCGACCAATGCCATATTTTTCATCGGAATCATCTGCAGGATTTTCTGAAGGAAGTTTCCTGTAAATGATTTCGTAGAACGCTTCTGTCTTTCCCATAATTTGTTTTTCCTCTGGGGAGAACGCTGGCTTAAAGTAACTGTAGCACTTTGTCGTAGGAGATGTTCGGACCCATTTTCTGTTTAGTTCGCCGGATCGTTCCATTCTTAGTAAATATTTTTTAATAGTGGATTCTGGTTTCTGGACCATCGCAGCAATCCACGCATGAGATCCTACAACATCTATAGATTTTTCTGGAATGAGTCTTCCATCGTCGTAAATCGGGTACGATGGAATGACATCTTTAATATCATTTATCTCAGAAAAATTTATCTTCGAAAGTTTTACAAATTCGGGGAGCTGATATACTACTTGCTCCCCATTGGAATTTACGGTTTGAACAAATCTGCACATTCGTATCACCGATAAACTCGGATCGCGTTGCGTACTTGCGCTATCTTTACAGCATTTGGAATAACTTCGGAACGATTAAATTGTGTAACTTTTAGTGCAACATCGAAATAATTTTCTCCGACGGATTTAAGACAAATAAAATCTATGCACTTTGCTCCGAGATATCTGTTTGCATCTAAGACATGTTGCGCAAGTTTCTCTAATTGTGCCCGATTAAATTTCCCAATTGGAAATACAAAACTCATATCTGGCAAATCGTTGCGTAGATAATCCCATAGCAAATTATCTTCGAAAGTTTCCAAGTCACATCTATCTTCTGCTGCCTTTTCGATTTCAAACATTTAATTCTCCTCCAATGCGATACCTACTAATGGTTTTTATCGTATTTATAGTTTTCGGTCAATAGATCCAAAAAATTTCCAGGAAGTGCCAGCCAAATACTTCGTCGATCTCTAAATGATATATATATATTTGATGCAAATTTTAGTTTATTATAGAAAAAAGTTTTAAAATCTCTCATTTAATCATCTCGTGCTAAAATCATATCAAATTCTTTTACCGATTTGATTTTAACAGATATACAAAAATCATCTGATTTAATCGAGTTCTCAGTTAAAATTTGTGGAATGTTATCATCAATCATCGTTGCTAGAAGATCAATGATAGACCGTATTTTTGTTGCCGAACAATTTACAAGGTCGATACCATCAGATGTCACTTTTACCAAATCAGGCATAATCTGAATTTCTACCGGAAAGGTTTTAGTTTTTGCCATATTTATCTCTCCTCAGTAAACTAACGGATTTACTCTGTTCTCAACACAACAATTTATATAATCATTAATATTTATAGACCGCAATAAAATGAGATTGGACAACTCTTTAGAACATTTAACAAATAATGTAAATGTAGTATGGCGATTTTCATTGAATTGTCCGCCCCAGTTTTTCTGATTATAACACCACAAACTCTCTTCAATTTTTGATGGAATTCCCAACGTTTGAAATTTTAATTGGGACAATTTTATATTTCCTCTCGCATATTTCGTAGCGCCGAATCCTTGAGTATGATACTGGCCGGAATGTACAGTTTTTGCAACTATCCAAGAATCTGTAATATCTTCGGACTGTAATTTATATTCGTCTGCTGCAGTTTGGAGTTGGTCTTTCAATTCAAAATATTTGTCAATGTCACTTTTGGTATTTTCTTCTGAAGTTATCTTCTCATAAAGTTCTTTCATCTCTTGTTTGATTTTTCGGTAGTTTTCCATGTTAAGATCTCCAAGAAAATATAAAAAGAAAATTCAGTCAATTATTTCACCCTCCTCAAGTTCTCTCTCCCACAGACAGGGAGTATCTGGGTCGTAGGGTTTGTCGTACATGTTGCACCGCTCCAAATACGGGCATTTCTCGCAGTCCATGATAGATACAGAGTCTTCGCCCCAGTTTCCCGTTATATGGCAATCTAGGGCCGCTCCCATCGGATCATTCGCGTAACTCATACCCTATAGTAGGCAGCACTACTATTTATAGTTTTCCCCTATGGTAACTCTATGGGTATCTCCTTGTAGTGTTTGGCTTTGATAGTCGGATCAATCCAGATATCAATATTGTGTTTCCGGCAATTCTCACAGAAGAAAAAATCTTCTGAAGACCCAGAGAAAAATGGTTTCTTGATTCTATTGAAAACGTTTCTCTTGATAAGTAAACATCCTGCTCCCACGGCATCCACTTTAGATAACTCTTGCGGAATTTTTATAGTTTCGTAAGGAGGATGTGAATGAGTTGCGCGACACGCTGAGACCGCAATCTTTTGTTCCCCTACGCGAAGAGCATAGATACCGCTAATCACGTCTTTTCCATGAGAAAGCAATCGTGGGAGACCATCACGCGGCATTATAGTATCACTATCTAAAAATAATATGTGTGTGCATTTGGTTTTCAGGAAGAACTCTACTAGTTCGTTGCGGGCTTCTGCAATAGGATACATGGTGGAAGCTCCAAGCGCAATCGGATATTTTTTGGACCATTCTATTATGTTTGGTACGTGATCGAATCGTATGTTTCCGCGATGTGGTAATCCTATAAAAATAGATGGATTCATGTTTCAAACTCCAATTTTTCTTAGCTTATATCTTTACTATATCTTTTCTCCAAAAGAAATTCAAAATAAAAAAATGGCGTGACTCTCCAAGTAAAGTTTACTTGATTTAACTTCAATAATGTATGTCCCTCCATTTTTTCCGAGTTCAATTCTTTTCTATATATTTCTTATAAAACTTTTCTATAAGAAAAAAGTGGAGGGTCTACC
>Ga0334893_1001864_pt1 | contig 17787 bp, 17 predicted proteins | sample GraSluR3_MG_5_FD_207218 | JGI IMG/M metagenome (GOLD analysis project Ga0334893, IMG submission 207218) | Sludge microbial communities from methane-producing bioreactor in Wageningen University, Netherlands - Granular Sludge_09_05-R3 | ecosystem: Engineered > Bioreactor > Anaerobic >...
GGAAGATTTCCAGGAACTATTACAGACTTCCATCGAGGAGAAGGTCGACCTAGTAGTTCTGGGGGCAGGATTGCCAATTAAGAACATTCCGGTTGCACAACTGAGAGCAGCTGGAATACAGGTCGTTCCTATTGTCAGCTCGGCTCGAGCTGCAAGCCTCATCTTCTCCATGTGGAAGCGGATCTATCAGGATGTCCCAGATGCGATCGTGGTCGAGGGACCGAAAGCTGGAGGACATTTGGGTGTTGCACAGAAAGACCTAGAGGACCAAACATTCTCACTTGAGTCAGTTGTACCCCAGGTGAAGGAGACCATCGCCCCATACAGAGAGGAGTTCGGCAAGAGTATCCCGATTATTGCCGGCGGAGGTATCTATTCTGGTGGAGACATCTATAACATCATGAAATTAGGTGCAGATGGTGTGCAGATGGGAACCCGATTCGCAGCGACAGAGGAATGTGATGCCGATGTTCGTTTCAAAGAGGCGATTGTTGCCTGTTCTCAGGAGGATATCGGGATTATCAAGAGTCCGGTGGGTCTTCCTGGAAGAGCGATCATCAACGACTTCTTGACCTCCACAACTGAGAAAAAGCGGAAATTCTCCTGTCCATGGCAATGTCTAGCTGGGTGCCAAGCAGAGGAGTCGAACTACTGCATCTCCATGGCATTGAACAATGCAAGGAGGGGCAATCTCAAAAGCGGCTTCGTGTTTGTCGGGTCGAATGCCCATAGGATCACAGCCATCACATCGGTCGGTGAACTTATCGGTGAACTGCGTAAACAGTACACTGCTGCCTTGTTCGCAGACAAGAGGCACCTGTTCGAGTCGATAGCCGAGATTGTCGCAAAGCTGAAAGTCGAATATCTCGCAACTGAACGACGTGCCGCTCAGTTGCGCGACTCCTACCTGCAGGCAATTGGAAGTATCAACTTATCGGATCACATTGAAACTGTGAGAAAGGAGCTGAGAGCAGCCAACGAGCGGATGAGAGAGATCAGAAGTGGTATTGAGGAGAAACTTATAAACCTTCAACCAGGGTAGAATGCCACATTTCCTCGTTCACCCGCTCTGCAGGCCCTTTATATGCAGATTGGTGGTAAAATAGGCGCAGGTACCTCCACATTCGTACGCGTTTAAGGGGCCTGTAGAGGGGGCTAGTTGTTTTAAGCCTGATTATATTTTGCCTTTGATAATAAAGCCCCCTCAGAATGTGTCTGAAATGTAGGTGAACGAGGAGCTTGAAACACCAAAATCCACACCGATATGCATTCTAGATGCCTAGAATGCATATCGGTGTGGAAATGTGGCAATCTACCCTGGTTGATTTTACGCCAAAGAGGATTCGAACCTCTGACCCACAGCTTAGAAGGCTGTTGCTCTATCCAACTGAGCTATTGGCGCACGCAGAAAAGATTCGGGGCGAGAGGACTCGAACCTCCGATTTCTTGCTCCCAAAGCAAGCGCCTTAGCCACTAGGCAACGCCCCGTCTTCATGCGTAACGGGTGGAGTATACTTTCTTTCCCGCATGAGCGTCAAGACGATACACTTGACAGAATCGTCCTCTTTCTGGCCAATAGAGGAAGGAGGATGAGCGATGAACCTATCGAGAAGGGCGAGAGCTGAACACATTTTCGAGATTTTAGATACAGAGAGCCCTCCTACGATCACATTTCTCACCCAGAAAGACCCGTTTCGACTCCTTATCAGCGTGATTCTCTCTGCACAGACCACCGATCGACAAGTGAACGAAGTGACCAAGGAACTGTTCTCACGGTACAGCACCCCCGAAGCGCTCGCTGCTGCCGACATCGAAGAGGTGAAAGAGATCATACGAAGTACCGGATACTACAACGCAAAAGCGAAGAACATCATAGAGACAGCGCAAGCTATAGTGAATCAGCATCACAGCCTCGTACCGTATGACATGGAGAAACTGGTCTCGCTGCCCGGTGTCGGAAGGAAGACAGCGAACGTCATACTGGGACAATTGGCTGACAAACCGGCAATCATAGTCGACACCCATTTCAAACGTGTTGTGAAACGGATCGGATTGACCGACACCGACACCCCTGACCATATCGAACGGGAGGTAGCAATACTACTCCCTCCCGAACGACAGTATCGATTCTCTATGATTGTGAATCTCCATGGACGACAGGTATGTCATGCAAAAAAACCGGCATGCAACACCTGCTCAATCGCCCCGTGGTGCCTCAGCTACCCCATTCAGTGATCACAGACATTCTCACCCGTGACCAGCGTCCCGGCAAGATAGTCCGTCACCAACTCGTGAGGTGTCTTTGAAGGAGCACCAATGCACACCTCTATCCCCTGCTCCATGAAGAGATTCTGCGCAGACATTCCCATGCCCCCTGCAATGATCATATTCACACCCTGTTGCCCGAGGAATCTTGGCAAAACTCCCGGTTCATGCTTCGGAGCGGGAATCTCCTCAGCATGCAAAATCTGCTTGGTCTGAGGATCCACATCTATCAGGGAGAACGCCCTGCAGTGACCGAAGTGGAGATTCAGTTTACCTTCTGCTGTCGGAATTGCAATTTTCATGTGTTTGAGCTCCTTGTCTTGTGTAGTGTATCGGCAATAGTCCGATAGGTATCGGCTACTGGAGAGTCTGCGAATCGTTGGACGTAGGGCATCCCTGCGTCGCCCGAGATACCGAACGACGGATCGATCGGAATGGATCCCAGAAATGGGATATCGTATCTTTCAGCAAGCATCTTGCCCCCGCCGGTACGGAAGATATCGGTGGTTGCATGACAGTTCGGACACACGAATCCACTCATATTCTCGACAAGTCCCACAACAGGCATGCTCAGCTGACGACAGAAATTGATCGATCGCGAAACATCTGCAGTGGAAACTGCCTGCGGAGTGGTCACGAGAACCGCCTCAGCACGCTCTTTGAGTTGCTGCGCTACCGACAACGGCTCATCACCAGTACCGGGAGGACAGTCGATGATCAGGTAATCGAGCGGACCCCAGGCTACATCGTTCAGAAACTGCTCGATGAGCGAATTCTTCAACGGTCCGCGCCACACCACGGGATCGTCGGGCTTGTTGAGAAGAAACCCAATAGACATGACCTCAAGCGAGAACATATCACCGAGAATCACAGGCTGAATGCCATCTGCCGCATTCATCACCGTGACATTCGGCAAATTGAGCATGGTTGGGATGCTCGGCCCATGGATATCGACATCGACCAGCCCGACTCGGAAACCCTTTGCAGCAAGACTCAGCGCAAGGTTCACTGCAACAGTACTCTTTCCAACCCCACCCTTACCACTCATGACCATGATCGTTCTCCGTTTTCCAGGTGGAGTATTACTCTCCTTGGTACGATCAAGATCTTCGGTTATGGTATGTTTCTTCCGTTGCAATGAACGAACCTCGAGCTCTTCGATGGCAGCTCGAGCAGTCGCAAGCGCAAGCTTCACACAATCTGAGGACTCCTCTGGAAACGAGTCCAATACAGAGATGACCTCCTCCTCAGTCAATGCCTTCGCTTCATCGACCGATTTTCGCTCGATCATCGTCGCAACCTGCGAAGCAGCGCGAATGGAATCTTCACACCCATCTGTGGTGAACGATGCACTCAGAATCTGATCGATGTCCCCAATGAGCCAGAATTCGACTGTATCACCACAAGGACCTGTCCGTCGCACATTGCAATCGGCTCGCTTGATCGGGCCGAAATTGGCCGGAACTTCTCGAACATGCTCTTTTACTGTGTTGTCCATATACTCTCCCATATCTCTCGTATGCGGTCACGAGTCTCTCCTTCGATAAACTCGACAGCGCTGAGCCCCATATTCTGAGCCTTCACCATCTGTTCATCGTAGGGAATCGTCCCCACAAAGTAGTTTCCATCTTCAATCGTTCTCCGGCGAATCGACTCCGTGATCCCTGTATCGATATCGCACTTGTTCACACACACATATACCGGGATGGAGAAGCTTCGGGCCAATGCAGTCACCCGTTCCAAATCGTGCAGTCCAGACTTACTTGGTTCGGTAACCAACAACACGGCATCGGCACCGGTCACACTGCTGATGACAGCACATCCGATTCCCGGCGGACCATCGACCAGAAGGAGCGGGATGTTCTGCTTCTCAGCAATGCGCTTGGCCTCCCTTCTGACTAAGGTGACGAGTTTCCCCGAATTCTCACCCGCTGCATGTAGACGTGCATGAACCATGGGACCGAAACGGGTGTCACTCACCATCCAACGACCACAATCACGGTCTATGAACCGAATTGCCTCTTCTGGACATATTCGAACACAAACTCCACACCCTTCACAGTGTACAGGAGAAATAGTGTACGCGCCATCGGACTTTTCAACGAAAGCATCGAACCGGCAGGCAATCGCACAGAGTCCGCACCCGCTGCATTGCTCGGAGTCGACCACTGCCTCCTTCCCAGAGAAGAACGGTTCATCGGTGACCAACGTAGGGGCAGTTATCAAGTGCAGATCAGCAGCATCAACATCGCAATCGGCTAAAATCACCTGGTCGGCAAGCGCTGCGAATGACGCCGTGATGGTGGTCTTTCCTGTTCCGCCCTTTCCACTGAGCACGACCAATTCTTTCACTGACGACGAATCACCAGAGGCGCCTCTCTTCTGTTCATGCACGATGGGCCTCCTCGTTCGCGGTAAACGCTACGATCTTTTGCCACAACTGACTGAACACCTGAGCGTATCGAGCGTCATGCACAATGGTTTCACCTTGCGCATACAGTTCAGCTATCACTCTGTCGTGCGGAATTCTTGCCAGTATCTCAATCCCGTTCTGCTCACAATACCGCTCTACTCGACTGTCACCCACTCCATCCTTATTCAAGACTACGGCAAACGGCACACCGATCTCGCGAACAGTCTCTACAGCCAGCTGAAGGTCGTGCAGCCCGAAAGCGGTCGGTTCAGTGACCAAGATGACAAGATCGGAGTCGGAAACTGTCCAGACCATGGGACAACTCGTTCCCGGTGGCGAGTCGATGAGCATCATCGACTCCCGAGCCCGTTCTGCACTCCGTTTCACATCTCGGATAACAGGCACAGCCAGAGCCTTTCCAACATCGAGTTTTCCCGATATCAATCGAATCGAACCATCTTGTTGTTCCGTGATCGTCCCGATCTCATGTTCCACTTCATGCAAAGCATCCTGTGGACAGAACGTTGCGCATCCACCACAAGCATGGCACAGGTCTTCGAATATCAACGGCTTTCCTGCGATCACGGCGATCGCATTGAACTCGCACACCGTAGAGCAAACCCTACACCCATCGCATAGCTGTTCATTCACAGAGGGGATAAGCACATGAGACCTGCGTGAGGACACCTGTTCGCCCTTGAGAAAAATCGCACTATTCGGCTCTTCAACGTCGCAGTCCATCACAAGAACCGGCTCGTCATAGGAACGGGCAAGATTCACTGTTACGAAGGTTTTGCCAGTTCCCCCTTTTCCCGAAGCTACAGCCACTCTCATACCCAGTGGCCTTCCACATCGGCATTGCGTAGCGGTTTCAACGCCTTGGACTTGTACATTGCGACGGCTTCGCCCACGGTCTGTACATCGGCATGGTACGCTTCAACCCCTGCAGAGAAGATCACCTTCGCCGCCTTGGGACCGAGGTGACCGGTGACCAGCGCTTTCGCTCCACTGGCTACCACATGTTCGGCAGCCTGAATGCCGGCTCCCTGTGCAGCCTCGAGATTCTGTGCATTATCGAGCACGGTATAGGTATCACGCGCTGTGTCGTAGATGATGAATTTTTCCGCCCTACCGAAGCGATTGTCGAATGTCGCATCCAATGTATCTCCAGATGCTGTGAATGCAACCTTCATGCGTCACCCCCTGCTTCCTTGGATTCCCTCTGCAATGCTTCAAGCCGGCTCTTCACCACCTTGAGCTCCTGTTCGAGATACTCTGCCTGTTGCTGCAGTCCCGTCCGCTCCAGATCCTGATCATAGGGACCATACATCGGTGGTGCATACCGGTTCCATGAGCCTCGAAACCCTCTTCCAAAGCCAAATCCACGTCCTCCGAATCGCCTATGAGCGAATCCGAAGCCACCTTGCATATATCCCGGCACATCATATCCTGCGCAAAAGCCCAGACCCCTTCCAGTCATGGGTCCTGCACCACTTCTTCCAGTTCCATCTCCTCTTGGCATACTCTGCCTCCTTATCCTTCGGCTACCGGTACCAACCGGAGCCATATCTAAATTATTCGATCATCAGTCAAACCGATGTCCTCCTGAGCCATGCCTTCCGAATGGCCCACCGTTTCCACCTCTGCGGCGCATGTTCCGTTGCCCCCGGCGCATGCAACGGTGACGTGGACAGGGGCATCCTGGCATGGAAAACCCCTCTCTTCTCAACGTTCCCGCCTCCCATGCAGCAATCACCTCGGCGATATCGCCAGCAACGAAGGTATCCATATCGATTCCTGCATCTAACAGTGCCTCTTCGTACTCTCGACTTATCCCCCCGCATATCACAGCAGAGATCCCGAGAGCCTCCAGCGCGTCGGTCTTTTCACCCACTTCATCGCTGAGCAACTGAATTGCTGTCAGTTCAGAGACAGGCTTACCGAACCCCTCGGTCTCAAAGACCACCAGATGCTTTGCAACATCGAACAGCGGTGCGACTCGCCCATTCCAAACAGTTATTGCCAGTTTCATACACAGACCATCATGCAATATGCGTGCCAACAGGAGCACACGTATCCCAAAGCAGAGCCTTTACGAACCTTTCTTCAGTTATTGGAAATAATTACACGCTCCCTGCGATACAGGGAGAAAGGGGGGGGAGTACGTAATGTCGCATTTTGTCGCACAAAATCAACTCAGCTGCGCGACAATTGTCGCATTTCGTTGCATACTTGCAACACTCACACACTCAGTCGATACCAAGCCTCTTCATCTTTCGGTAGAGTGTCGCTCGGTGCATTCCCAACTCATCTGCAGCCTGTGAGACACGCCATGCACACCGATCGAGTGCATCGATTATGAGCTCCCGTTCAAGCTGATCCCGGGCAGAAGCTACCCTGTTGCCTCCCTCGCTCTCCGGATGCACCGAGAACCTCCCGTTTGGCAAGGCGGTCGCATCTTTTCCACGAGTCGGCTCCGATACTGCCGTTATCTCATGCGGTAGATCCTGCAGTGTGATCTCACTCGTCTGGCACAGCACCACAGCCCGCTCCACTGCATTCTCCAGCTCCCGGATGTTCCCTGGCCAGTGATATGCATAGAAGCTGGAGAAGACTTCGGGACTGAACCGCTCTATCTGCTTGTTGTTGAGTACAGCGAACCGTTGGAGGAACTGATCGGCAAGCAGAGGAATGTCCTCTCTCCGATCGCGAAGTGGCGGAATAACCATCTCGATGATATGGATACGGTAATAGAGATCCTGGCGAAACTCGCCTTTTCGAACCAGATCCTCGAGATCCCGATTCGTAGCACAGATGATTCGTGCATCGGTCTTCTCGGAGACCTGCGATCCAAGTGGCTCGTATTGCCGTTCCTGGAGCACCCGCAGAAGCTTCACCTGCATAGCCGGAGAGATATCACCTATCTCATCGAGAAAGAGCGTCCCTTTTCGAGCAAGAGCAAACCGTCCCGGCTTATCCTTCTGAGCTCCTGTGAACGCTCCCTTTAGGTAGCCGAACAGCTCAGACTCGAGCAAAGTGTCGGGAAGCGCACCGCAGTTCACTGCAACGAAGGGGCCCTGTTTCTGCGCACTACAACCATGGATGGTTCGAGCAAGCACCTCTTTCCCAGTTCCCGACTCTCCGAGAATCAACACCGTGGAGCTACTTTGAGCCACTGCGGGAACCATATTCACGATTCTGCGCATCGACTCGCTATTGCTCACGATCGAGCCGAAGCGCTCGCGTGCCCGGAGCTTGCGCAACTGCTCAAGCTCACTCAGATCCCGGAACGTCTCCGCTCCACCTATGATCGTTCCATTGCCGTCTCTAAGTAGGGCGGTCGAAACACTCACAGGCACCCGCTTGCCGGAGAGATTCACAATGTATCCACTCTGATTTATCACAGTCTTTCCTGTGCTGAAGGTCTCTGCAAGGGGACAACGCCCTTCACACATATTCGACTTGAAGACCTCGGAACAGCGCAAACCGATGGCATCTGCTCGTGAGATGCCTGTTATGCGCTCAGCCGCACGATTGAACGAGGTGATGCGCCAATCGGTATCGATGGTGAACACCCCGTCGTTAATGCTTTCGAGAATGACTTCGGTAGTAACTGTATCCATAGCTTGTTCCATATCCATCGTATCACAAACAGCGACCGAACGGAACAAGCTCCTCGTGCCTACATACTCTGCGCAGGCTCTTCTTTAATGAAGTACTCCGGATACCCCTCTAGGAGCAGCTGTTGATCGCACATAACATGGTCGAGGTGCTCCGAAAGGTGACGTTTCGCCGTTCTGCAATCGGCCCGTTTGATTGCCTCGAGAATCTGATAGTGATCGACAAGCAACTCCTTGGTGTCGAACATATTCAATCTCAGCATTCTCTCACGCATGAAGTGGGGAAGGAAGATCCCGATTGCATCGAACACAGACTCTTTCCCGCAGGCAGTGAACAGAAGACGATGAAAGTCATTGTCCTTCAGGAAGAACTCGATAATATCTTCTCGCTGTGCGGCCTCTTCCTGCTCTTTCAGATTCTCCTCCATCTGCTCTATGAGATCTTTGGAGACCGATCTGCAGGCGAGTTCGAGCAACGCAAGTTCCACAGTCTCTCTAAGAAAGCGCCCTTGGTCTACGAGACGAGAGTCCATGAGCGCGACCCGAGTCCCTCGTTGAGGATAGATTTCGACTAATCGCTCACGACACAACTCAAGTAGAGCCTCCCGAACCGGTGTACGACTGAGTTCGAGTTTTTTTGCAATCTCCTTCTCACTTATCGGTTCACCGGGGACCATATCCAACAACAGGATATTTCTGCGTAAAATCCTATAAGCGAATTGCTTGGCCGACTCTTGTTCGTTCCTCTCAGAGTATATTACGAAAGGCATGACCATTATCCTCCTACCCGATCAAAAAAACATCGGACTATCATTTACTTGTTCACATTAACGATATATTAGCACACATGAAAAGGGGTTTCCAGTAGATATATTAATTTATCGATAAAATTATAGAGATTAAAGACGGGGTCTCGGTCGTGACAGCATTCGTGTTTTTCGGTATCATGGAGCCATGAGAGAAGACCCTGTTGTTCTGGTCGTCGAAGACGAGCCTGATATCCGAGAACTTATGAGCTACCACCTCACTAAAGAGGGGTATGTGGTCCTCCAGGCTGAGCACGGGAGAGAGGCACTCCAGATACTAAAAGCAGAACAGCCTCAACTTGTGCTGCTCGATCTTATGCTTCCTGAGTTGAGTGGGATCGAAGTACTGAAAACCATCCGATACACCTGGGCAATGACCGACCTGCCAGTGATCATTGTCTCGGCTCGAACAGATGAGAGCGATATTATCATGGGCTTGGAACTCGGAGCCGACAACTATCTATCGAAACCCTTCAGTCCAAAGGTGCTTGTGGCAAATGTTCGAGCGCTACTGAGACGAGCTGCACAGAGACCACAGGAAGCTGTACCAGATGAGAAAATTCAAGTCGGAAAGTTGCGTATAGACGGCGAGCGACACGAAGCATACTGGGACAAGGCACTGTTGAATCTCACGGCAAGCGAGTTCAGCTTGCTGAAGTTACTCGCATCATCGCCTGGCAGAGTCTACACCAGAAACCAGATCATTACCGCCATGAGAGGAGACGACTACCCGGTGACCGAACGGTCAATCGATGTGCAAGTTGCGAGTCTCAGGAGAAAGATGCAGTCCGGCAGTTCGTCGATCAAAACCGTCTGGGGTATCGGCTACTCATTTCAGGAACACCCATGAGATTCTCAGGCATTCGCGAACGACTTATCGCTCTCACGGCAACAGTACTCCTTCTTGCACTGCTAGGAGGCATGTTCGTAGCGATTCAAGCCTTCAACACCACACTGCGAGAGACCACCTATGCTGCGCTGGCTGAGAACAGCCGGTATCTACTCACACTGCTGTCTCAACACCCCGAACAGCTCCAAACAAAACCGATCAATGATGAGCTTCTCCAACAGCTGGACCGATACGGCGAAACTACAATGTATCGGATCACGCTCATCGATGATCGGGGTACCGTAGTATACGATTCGGCATACCATGAACCAGATCTCGACAATCATCTGTGGCGAGAAGAAGTCCAACAGGCGCTCAGCTTCGGCGTGGGACAGAGTGAGCGAACGAGCGACACCCAACAGCTTCCCGTACTCTATCATGCGGTGCATCTCGGAAACGATTCTGGTATCTCGATCCTTCGGGTATCCACGACCTTGCACGAACTCGCCGGGTTTCAACAGACCTACCTGAGAATCCTCCTCAGTGGCCTCATCATTCTCGCGATGGTAACGAGCGTCGTAACTGCAGTGAGCATCGGTACGATCAGTCGCCCGCTCAAACGGATCAAAGAGGCTACAGTTCGGTACGCTGCAGGAGAGCTCAATACGCGAATCCACGTAGAACGACCACGAGAGCTTGCAGAGCTTGCTGCCACCATGCAGTCCATGGCAACACGACTCAGCGACACCCTAGATCATGCACAGAATGAGAGAAATCGACTGGAAACTATCTTGGAGAGTATGAACGAGGGGATTATTCTTGTAAACGACCGCATGGAGATCGTGGTCGCCAACAGGGGTGCACGAGCCATACTCGGCGAAGCACTTCGCCTTCGTGCACAGACGACTCTCTCGCAAGCGATCCGTTCCAAGGAGATCAACGAGATCTGCTCCCATACACTCGACACAGGAGAGACACAGAGCGTGACCACGGCACAATACGGTCATATATTCGGTGAGTCGGCACGGATAGTGGGACGAACGGCAGCAACCATACTCCGTGTCACCACCGTTCCGGTGCGCGAACAGGGAGACATTGCGGGAGTCGTGATCACCATCAATGACACTACAGAGCTGCATAGACTCGAACAGATGCGAAAGGATTTCGTAGCAAACGTGTCCCACGAGTTGAAAACACCGATCACAGCGATTGCTGGGTTCTCCAACCTCCTCAGTGAAGAGGCGAACACCTCCTCGGATGAAATCGCTCGATTCTCTGCAATCATCGCACGACAGGCGGAAACCATGCAACGAATCGTGGAGGATCTACTGCTGCTCTCATCACTCGAACAGCATCATGCAAAGCCATCTTGCACTTGGACTTCTGTGGAGCAGATCGTGGAAGAGACAGTTGAAACATGTCGTTTCAAGGCTGAACAGCAGAGAAGCTCTATCATCACCCGCGTGAAAAACCGTGAGAACCTTGCACTGTGGGTCAACGGAAAACTCATCGTGCAAGCGTTGGCGAATCTGGTGATCAACGCCATCACCTACAGTGAACCAGGGAGTGATGTAACGCTCGACATTGCCGTAACGGAATCGACTGCAACTCTGCAGGTCATCGATACCGGATTCGGGATACCACCCGAAGCTCAACAGAGGATCTTCGAACGGTTCTATCGGGTCGATACAGCTAGAAGCAGGAGACTCGGAGGAACCGGATTGGGACTCTCCATCGTGAAACATATCGTGGGAGTGCACAGCGGCGTCGTCTCGGTCACGAGCGAACTCGGCAAGGGAAGCGTCTTCACCATCACCCTACCCCGTGGTGCTCGTGAGCTGGATGCCATGCAGCGAAAGAGCGATACACTCTACGAACAGAAGTGAGCATTCACTTGTCATCCGGGACGCTGCGCGGTTCACGAGTCTCTCTCGGTCCATTGAGCCTCGGCCTCTGCCCTTTGTCCATGTAGACGATCCATCTGCATATCGTGGTCACATGATCGCCAAGTCGCTCCATCTCCTTTGTCAGGTAGAACAGGTTGAGTATCCGCTCCATCTCTTCTGGAGACTCTGGCTGGGTGGCGATGAGATCGGCATTCAGTGCATCGCGCATCGCATCCATCCGATCATCCATCGCAGCGACATCCATGGCTCGTTCTGCCTGTACATCGATGAAGGCTTCAACGGCGAATCGGGTCATCTGTGCCCCGAGCAGTGCCATCTCACTGATCCGCTCGACAAACTGTGTATAGGTCTCTTTCTCTGCGATAGTGGCCATCTTCGCCAGATGAGCTGCATGATCTCCCATCCGCTCCAGACTCGAAACGATCTTCATCCCGGCAATGATGTGTCGCATATAATGACCGTAGGGTGCTTCAGAGATGAGCATGCGCACTCCATCGTTCTCGACCATCTCCTGCAACTGGTCTATGAACCAGTCGTCGGCGATCACCTTCCTCGCCAGATCCATATCGTGGTTTCGAAAAGCATGCTGGGCTTGATAGATAGCCTCTTCGACACGGTTCACCATCTGAACAAGCATCTCCTGATAAAAACGCATTTTATCATCGAGGGTGTGCGATTTATTTCTCTCCATATCTCTCTCCTGTAGATTGGTCGCCCAGTAAGGGCTCCTAGTAAGGGCTCCTTCCGTTTAGAACACTCACTCGGGATCAACCGAATTTTCCTGATATATACTCTTCTGTCTTCCGATGCTTCGGATTCAAGAACAACTGTTCAGTCTCAGCGTACTCTTGGAGATATCCCGTCCGATGCTCATCGACCATGAAGAACGCAGTATAATCCGAGACGCGAGACGCCTGCCCCATGTTGTGTGTCACGATTACGATCGAATACCGCTCCTTCAGTTCCAGGATCAGCTCCTCTATCCTCCCAGTTGCAATGGGATCCAGAGCAGAGGCCGGTTCATCCATGAGAATCACCTGCGGGGAGATCGCTATGGCACGTGCTATGCAGAGTCTTTGCTGTTGACCTCCACTGAGTCTCAGTGCATTCTGTTTGAGTTTATCCTTCACCTCGTCCCACAAGGCAGCCTGTACAAGGCTCTGCTCCACCAACTCATCGAAATCGCCTCGATATCCGTTGATTCTTGCACCCCAGGCAATATTCTCGTAGATGCTCTTCGGAAACGGGTTCGGTTTCTGAAAGACCATACCTATCTGTCTCCGAACCAGCACGGGATCCACATTCGGACCGTACAACTCGTCACCGTCGAAGGTCACAGAGCCTTGAATCCGAGATCCCGGTATCATATCGTTCATACGGTTCAGACTTCTGAGTACGGTACTTTTCCCACACCCCGAGGGTCCTATGAATGCAGTCACGTGGTGTTCATACATAGGAAGTGAGATGTCTTGCACAGCCTGGAACGATCCGTAATGGATATCGACATGCGAAAGTGCCATGATGGCCCGTTTTGATGCATTACTAGTAGTCATGATGCCAACCTCTTCTTTCTGGCGAGTCTGTTTCTGATCGTGATGGCAGTGCTGTTCATCACCAGCAGCAGAATGAGCAAGGCCACGATCGCCGCAGCAGCGATATTACGATACGCACCCTGTGGTCTAGCCGACCACTGGTAGATCTGTATGGGCAACGTGGTGAACTTGCTGAAGATATTCGACGGATCAACACTGATGAATGTGGAAGCTCCGATAACCACCAAAGGAGCCGTCTCTCCCAAGGCTCGTGAAAGTGCAAGTATGGTTCCGGTGAGAATACGATCGACACTCGCTGGAAGCACGTGATACCAGATAGTCTGCCACTGCGTAGCGCCGACCCCATAAGCGCTCATACGCAGCGTGTCCGGCACCGCCTTCAGAGCCTCCTGCGTATTAATGATGATAATCGGCAAGACCAGAAGTCCCAATGTGAGCCCACCCGAGAGTATGGTTCGTCCGTTCGCGGTGTTATCGACAACACCCGAAAAAATGGCTCCGCTGGTGAGTGGCTCCAGAGCTCGTACGAACAGAGCAAGACCGAGAAGACCGTAGATGATGGAAGGAACTGCCGACAAGTTAAAGATATTGAGCTGGAGCATACGGTTCAACCGTGTATCGAGCGCATACTCTTCGAGATAGATCGCAGCTCCTACACCAATGGGGAATGCGACGAGGAAGGTGATCAGGATGATCCAGAGTGAACCGAGAAATGCAGTCCTAATTCCTGCTTTGAGCGGGTCGGCAGATTGGTCTGCTACAAGGAATGCCGGACTAAGCCAATTTCTGAAAACCAGATACGATTGCTCGTTCGCTTCAACGAACGCCAGACTGACATCTTTGTTCACCAGAGAGTCCCACAGTCCCCAGGTTCGCAGAACTCGTGGTTTGACTATATACTGTTCTATGAGACGGGTCAGGTCGGCATCCGATCGTTCCGACAATGGATTTTCATACTGAACTCGACGGAGAATTCCAGCAGAGAGGTGCTTCTCTGCCACCGATTCGAGCTCATCGCGGCTGAAATCTGAAACGGATCTTGCTCCCGGGATAAGTTGTGAAGGCTCGACTTCGTTTTGCAATGCTGCATATCCAAACACAGAATCGATCACCGATACGAGCAGGAGCATGAGGAACAACACTGCCAAGGCTGTCGCACTTATGAACAATGCATGCCAGACAAGGCCGCTTCTCCTTCTTTTATCAATATGATGCGCTCGTTCAGAGGCATCGCCAAAGCGTAGAAATGTGTGCATGTTATTCATACTCCTGATGAAATCGATTCGACACAGTTCGAGAGATTAGATTCAGTGCAAAGGTTATCGCGAACAGCACAAGCCCGAGAGCGAATATGCTGTTATAATCGACCGAGTTGTAACTGACATCCCCTCCACTGATTCGCACTATGTACCCAGTGATGGTCTCGGCAGCTTCAAAGGGGTTCGCAGTGAGGTTCGGTCCTGCTCCCGCTGCAAGTGCGACAACCATGGTCTCTCCAACAGCTCGAGACAAAGCAAGCAGGAACGTTGCCGAAAGTCCGCTTAATGCTGCTGGGATGACCACTTTCACTGTTGTTTCGAGTTTCGTTCCTCCAAGAGCATATGCAGCAAGTCGCAACTCCTTGGGAACCGATCCGATAGCATCCTCTGCCATGGTAGCGATCATCGGCAATACGAGAATGCCGATCACCAGTCCTGCGCTCGCTGTATTGTAGATCTCCACGACATCGTCACCGAATATGTTCCTGAGCAACGGCGTCATGAATGTGAGAGCGAAGTATCCGTATACGATGGTGGGTATACCGGCGAGGACTTCCAGTACCGGCTTGAGTATGCCGCGAGTCTTCTCGCTTGCATACTCACTCAGGTAGACGGCAACGGCAAGTCCTACCGGTATGCCCAGAGACATCGCGATGATGCTGGTGGTCAACGTTGCATTCAATAGTGGAAGGAATCCGAATCGTCCGATCATCGGCTGCCACTGCTTCCCGGTGAAAAAGCCTTTCAGCGTGACCTCCGGATCGCTAAAGAACAGATACGATTCTCGGATTAGAATGAATGCAATACCCACGGTAATCACAATCGAGATGAGCGCACAGAGAAAGAGGACGATTTTGGGAATAAGTGAAATCGAGAACGACGATTTTCTGGCGATGTGTGCCATAGCTCAGCATACCTCCTTGGTATTTGGACAGACAGCGGCTAGTCTGTCTGTCCGTGCTCGCTTCCCACTCGGAAACGGCAGGTAGTCACTACAATTGCATCGCCTCAAGCCAGGCTGCTCTACCACGATCCATGGCCGCCTCGTTCGCAGGGAAATACCCCACACCTACGACCTCTTCGTCGACATGACTCAAATAGAAGTTGATGAATGCTGCGACCTGCGGTTTCTCTTGCATGATTGTGGCATCCGAGTAGATGAACAGTGGCCGTGCGAGTGGATAGGTTCCGTCATCCACGTGTTCGGCACTGGCTTCCACGCCCTCGATAGACAGGATATTCAGCTCATCGGCATTCTCTGCATAGTAGGCATAGCCGAAGAATCCGATCGCATAGGGACTTCCCTTGATTCCCTGTACCAGAATGTTGTCATCTTCACTGAGTTGGAGATTCGTTGCTGACAGCATGGGTTCGACACGCTTATCGAACACCTCTTCTGCAAAGTAGTCGAATGTTCCACTGTCTGTGCCGGGAATGAACCGCTGTATCGGCTGATTCGGCCAACTCGGATTGACATCTGACCATCTGGTGGCACTTCCGAAGATCTTGGAGAGTTCCGCAATTGTCACGTTTTGCAAGAAGGTGTTTTCTTTGCTCACGGTGACCGCCAGCGCGTCGGTTCCGACACGGAACTCGATTGGAAGTCTTCCGATCGTTCGAGCAGCTTCTATCTCGGAATCTTTGATGGGACGACTTGCGTTCGCGATATCGGTCTCGCCTGCGACGGTGAAACGTTCGAATCCGGCTCCACTGCCGATACTGTCTATGGTGATAGTACCGTTATACCCCTCTTCCTTGAACCGCTCCGCCATCCTTTCGCTCAGCGGGTACACGGTGGAGCTTCCTGCGGTGATGATGTTTCCACGAACCTTCAATGGATTCACCCCCGGAAGTCCGTGCACAAAGGGGCCCTCCATCCACGCATGCCCATCGGCGTCGGTTACCGCTGGAGAGGTCTCCTGACGTCCCCCGGAAAAGAGTGGACTCAATACCAGCATGAGGCCCAGAATCACTACAATTTTCTTCATATTATTCCTCCATTGGAATAGATTTGCCCCGAATATAGGATATACATATGAGAAAAATGTGAGCAGAACGTGAGAAGAGTATGTAATCGCTTCTGGTGTTCTGGTGACAGGTTCAACACATTATGGTACTATGACCGCGTTTACTTCGGTAATCGGAAAGCAGGAGGAGTCAATGGTACACCTGAAATTACAAGATGCTGCTGGATTGAAAATCGGAGCAATGAAGAAGCAGTTCTTCAAGGCTCTGAAGAGTTTGGGCAAACGGGAGCGAGTGTTGCTCATTCCTCCCGACATTACCCGCATACATGGTATGGGGGGCACGCTGGCAGTATGGGCAGTCGAGTACTACGGTTCTGCTGTGAAGGCGATTCTCCCTGCACTCGGTACGCATGTACCCATGACGGATTCGGAAATCGATCTCATGTATCCCGGTGTGGATCATGATCTGTTCGTAGGACACGACTGGAGAAACGATATCGTGACACTCGGGACAGTACCCGCTTCGTTCATCGAAGAGGTGTCCGAGGGTAGACTCTCCTACTCCTGGAAGGCCCAGGTCAACAAACTCCTGGTCTCTGGCGGGTTCGATCTGATCCTATCCTTAGGCCAGGTGGTCCCCCACGAAGTCATAGGCATGGCTAACCATACGAAGAACATCTATGTCGGTACCGGTGGCGTGGAGGGGATCAACAAGAGTCACTACCTCGGTGCGGTCTACGGTATGGAACGCATTATGGGACGAGCCGACAGCCCTGTTCGTGCAGTGCTGGACTATGCGCACGACCATTTTGCCACAGAGCTTCCCATCGTCTTCGCCATGACAGTCGTAGGAAGAGACTCGACTGGAGCAATGGCACCCATGGGGCTGTTTGTCGGCGATGATCGAGTCTGTTTCAACGAGGCTTGCGCACTTTCGCTAAAAGTGAACTTCACCATGGTCGACCGTCCATTGGACAAGGTGGTGGTCTACCTCGATCCCGGCGAATTCCGTTCCACCTGGTTGGGAAACAAGAGTGTATACCGGACGCGCATGGCTGTAGCTGATGGTGGGGAGTTGATCGTTCTTGCACCTGGAGTACACACGTTCGGTGAAGACAAGGAGATTGATCGACTCATCCGAAAGTATGGGTATCGGGGAACCGACAAG
>Ga0334893_1001870_pt1 | contig 17732 bp, 15 predicted proteins | sample GraSluR3_MG_5_FD_207218 | JGI IMG/M metagenome (GOLD analysis project Ga0334893, IMG submission 207218) | Sludge microbial communities from methane-producing bioreactor in Wageningen University, Netherlands - Granular Sludge_09_05-R3 | ecosystem: Engineered > Bioreactor > Anaerobic >...
CAGAGTGTGGATACACCGACACCGATTTCCCAGTCCGTTATTGAGATGATGAGAAGTCTCTCCTCCGATGGAAATGGGTCCGATGATCATGGTGGCCTGATTCAGTGGTACGAAAAGCTCGCAAAGACTGAAGTGCGCTCATAACTATTTTTCTACGTGAACCTTACGGCCGTCTGTCTCGAGAGTTTCAGGCGGCCGATTTTTACCAGCGAGAGAAAATCAGTCAATCGAATCTTGGAAAACAACCGGTTTTGTAGACAGTGTGCAAAGGATTGCCTTCACCAAGTGTTCATGAATCTCCCCAGCCTCTCTGGTTCTCGTGTAATGGCGCTTCTCTCTAGGCGATATCTATCTGCAGATAAAGTAGATATATGATAAAATTCCGACGATTGACACCACTTTGTCTCGCATAGTATTCTTGCCCCATGGATATACATGAAGTAACACTTCCGCATTTGCTGAACTGCATACAGGAAGAGAATCCTGTCATTACAGGGTATTTGCTCGACGATACACTCGATGATCGGGCTCTGGTCGTGCGTTTGCAAACTCACTACACAGAGATCATGAAGCGTGACTTTCCAGAGGCTTGGAGCTATTATACGCAGGAGAAGAGTGACTATGAATCATTCTTCGCATTGACTTGGCGGTCGTTCGCCTTCATTAGGGTCATGGATCTGCTGGATCACGAGGGGCAAAGTTTTGAGGATGGGAATCTGCAAGGAGAGACTGTGATCTCCCAGCCAGTTTCGCTCTTGCGAAAACTGCTTCGTGGCGAGCCGTGTGAAGCCAACATCGACTTTGTGCTCGATGTATTGCACCTACTACGTCAACTTAACGGTCGAGAGGTGCAGAATCTTCCCAGTCGTAACACCGTGTACGAATGGACCGAAAGACACCCCTCCGGTCTTGATCCCGAAGTCGTAGCATGGCGAGCAAAGAACAAAGATCGCATTGTTCGTCTTCTGGTAGAACGGATCAGGGAGGAGAGCACAGCAGCACGTGCTTCGAAAATTTACCACTTCAAAGGTGAGCTCACCGATGCAGAGGCACGCAAGCAAGTGCTTACCTGGTGGAGAGAGGACCGATTCCATCTGAGATTTGCAGTAAGAAGTGCCGATGAAGTGAATCGCTACCTAGATAACTCTGTGGATGAACAGACCATGCAGATCATGCATGCTGCCGAAGAACGGGGCATACCAGTCTTCGCAACTCCCTATTTCCTCTCACTGATCGATACGAGGCCCAGAGAGCAACGGGAGCACCCGTTTGCCGATGAAGCATTGAGAAGTTACCTCTTCTACAGTCAGGACCTTGTTGACGAGTTCGGTTCTATTCATGCATGGGAGAAGGAGGATGTCGTAGAGCCCGGTAAGCCGAACGAGGCTGGGTGGATACTTCCGTCACACAACATTCACCGAAGGTATCCCAATGTTGCCATCTTCATCCCCGACACCATGGGGCGTGCGTGTGGAGGCCTCTGTGCCTATTGTCAGCGCATGTACGACTTCCAGAATGGTAGATTCAATTTCGATCTCGACAAGTTGAGACCCAAAAAAACTTGGACCGAAGTGTTGCATGAATCCATGGTCTACTTCAGAACCGACCCCTTTCTTGAGGATATTCTTATAACCGGTGGCGATGCATTGATGAGCTCCGTCTCCTCGCTGAAAAAGATTCTCGATGCCGTGCTGCATATGGCGCAGAACAAAAAACTGGATAATGAACAACGGCCTGCAGAGCAGAAGCTGGCTGAGTTCAGGAGAGTTCGCCTCGGAACCAAGCTGCCAATCTACCTGCCACAACGGGTCACAAAGGAGCTTGTCGATGTGCTCAAAACGTTCCGCGAGCAGGCAAAGGAGGTAGGGATTACCCAATGTGTCATTCAGACCCACTTCTCCAGCGCAATGGAGGTCTCGGTCGATTCTGCCAAAGCCGTGCGACGTCTGCTCGATGCAGGGTGGGCCGTGACGAATCAGGAAGTGTTCACCGTAGCTGCCAGCAGACGAGGACACACTGCCAAACTTCGCCAGGTGCTCAACGATATCGGCGTGCTCCCGTATTACACATTCACCGTGAAGGGGTTCAAAGAGAACCGTGAGCTGTTCGCCAATAATCCCCGGTCCATGCAGGAACAGATCGAGGAGAAATCGATGGGACGTGTCGATTACCGATATCATAGTACACTCCGCTCATTCATCTCCGATGCCAAGCATATGGTGGAGCATATCGACAGCATTCGCGATGCCGATGAGATTCCGTTTCTTGCAACCGACCGAAATACGATCAACCTCCCCGGAGTAGGGAAAAGCAATACCTATCGAACCATTGGCATAACAAACGACGGTCGCAGGATTCTCGAGTTCGAGTTCGATCACACTAGACCGCACAGTCCTGTGATCGAGGAGATGGGTTCGGTAGTGATCATCGAATCCAAATCGGTTGCCGAGTACCTCCGACAATTGACTGAGATGGGGGAGGATCCCGACGAGTATGCAAGCATCTGGGGATATTCTGCGGGGAGACTCGAACCGAGAAGCCCAGTCTTCGAAGGATCGGTGGTCTGAACGTGGATACCGAAATGGAAATGATTGTAGCTCCAGACGCCCTTGCGCAACTGGCAGAACGGTTTACAGCGAACTGGCCGGATTCGGAAGTGCTTCTCGTTGCCGATGGCAATACTTGGGAAGCGGCCGGCTCTCGTGTAGCATCGTTGCTCGAGACGACTGGAATCGGAGTGAAGACCTTGGTGTTCGCAGATCAAGGGCGAGTGGTTCCAGACTATGATCATGTGAAGTTGGTACTCAAGAGTCTGGATCGGGTAACGAGGATACCGATCGCAGTAGGAGCTGGATCGATCAACGATATCGTGAAGCTCGCAAGCCATGAGAGCAATCGTGGGTACTGTTGCATACCTACAGCCCCATCCGTCGATGGGTATACGTCAGCAAATGCACCCATCACATTCGATGGATTCAAGAGGACCCTCGCCTGTACGCCTCCACAACTGATCGTTGCCGATGTTGAAATCCTCTCCGAGGCTCCGCTCTGGCTCATCTCCAGTGGCTATGGCGATCTTATGGCAAAAATCACCGTGGGAGCCGACTGGATTGTAGCCGATGAGCTACACATTGAATCGATAGATCACGATATCTGGGAATATGTCCAAGGACCGCTATGGGAGCGTATAGGGCAACCAGAAGAGATACTTGATCGCCAGCCCCATGCGATAGACCTCTTGTTCAGCGGTCTGGTAGAGACCGGTATTGCGATGAAGCGTTACGGCAGTTCCCGACCTGCATCCGGTGCAGAGCACTTGTTGAGTCATGTATGGGAGATGGAACACCTTACCTATGAAGGCCAAGAGGTTTCGCATGGCCACAAAGTTGCTCTCGGCACACTCGTCAGTACTGCTTTGCACACATTGCTGGCTCAATCTCGTTGGAGTTGGGTGATCGAGCAAGCTCTAGCTGAACTGGAACATGCCGAAGAGTACCAAGTCGATATACTCGGTGGAGCGTATCCTGAAGAGATGGTTAAGATCGCAGAAAGCAAGATGCTTGCTTCAGGAGAACTCGAAGAGCGACGCCAACTCATCCATTCCCATTGGAAACAGCTGGGAGATCGGTTGAGTGAACAACTGATTCCGTTCGACCGACTGCGTGAGTTACTGCAAGCGGCGCACTGTCCGGTAGAACCTGCTGACATCGGGTTAAGTCGGACTGCGGTAGCGAAAGCGATGTATATAGCACCGTTTATCAGGACTCGATATACGGTTCTGGACCTTGCCCGCGATTGCGGCATTCTGGAACCGATGATCGAGGAGATCGTCTACACGGATCGTTGGTTCAGTAGATTCATGGAAGTGTAACTGTCTGACAATAGGGAGAGAGGAATGGAAGCATTAGAGAGATTGACAGCAGAGCAAGCGAGCAGAATCAAGTATGTGCTCATGGACATCGACGACACACTCACCTCCCACGGGAAGTTACAGGGCGAAGCCTATGCGGCTTTGTGGCGATTACACGAACAGGGCCTTCTGGCTATACCCATTACCGGTAGACCGGCAGGATGGTGTGATCTCATAGCACGGCAATGGCCTGTTGCTGCCGTCGTGGGAGAGAACGGTGCACTTGCCTTCTGGGAAGAGCACGGGAGCGTTACCCGGTTGTATCATGAGCAGGCGGTACGCAATGATCATGAGCGACTGCAGGAAATACAGCGCCGTATCATGCAGGAGATTCCCGAAGCTCGGCTTGCCACCGACCAGTTCTCTCGGCTGTTCGACCTTGCATTCGATATCAGCGAGGATCTTCCCCACCTGACCGATGAGGATGCCATGCATATCCAGAGGATCTGCGAGGAAGAGGGAGCTATAGCGAAGATTAGCAGCATTCATGTGAATGTGTGGCTAGGCACCTACGATAAACGTACTATGGCGAGTCACGTGCTCTCCCACCGGTTTGGGTACGACGACCTACGAGATCGAGATCAGGTGGTCTACTTCGGCGATTCCCCGAACGATGAGCCGATGTTCTCACACTTTCCCATGAGCATCGGGGTTGCCAACATTGAGCGGTATCGTTCGTACATGAAGAGATTGCCGGCGTTTCGGACACAATCCGAGGGTGGTATCGGATTCTCCGAAGGAATCGATCGAATACTTGCTCTGAGGGGCTGACCAAGTGCCGATAGACCGCTGAGAACGTCTCATACACACGTGTACGTTTTTTCTTTACCGATTGCAGAACATTGGATACACTGATTCCACTCTCAAGAGGGGGGTGACACCAATGGATACGATTATTCGAAAACTGGCACACATTCGCTATATACCCATGATCAAGACCGTGGGATTGGATCAAGTCGATGCACTTGGAGCAGCGCTGCTCGCAGGTGGACTCCCGGCGGCGAACATCTCCCAACAGACCGATGAGGGACTCGACCTCCTTCGGCTTCTTGCCGCGAATTTTCCCGATATCGTGGTTGGAGCTGGAAATGTACAGACCGAAGGGGAGGCACGCAATGCCATAGAGGCTGGTGCTCAGTTCATCTTCTCCCCGCTTTTCGACCCCGGAATCATCATGCTTTGTCAACAATTGGGGGTCCCAGTGTTTCCGGTGACTAAGGATGGAATTCTCGCAGTGGAACTGGAGTTGAAATTTCTCGGTTTCTACCCGGTGGAGAAGCTCGGTGGACTGCAGGCTATAGACTATCTCGCCGACCGTTTTGGTCTGAAATTCATCGTTGCCGGTGGCATAACCGAGAGCACGGTGAGCAAGTACCTGAACAATCCCCATGTCATAGCTGTGACAGGGTCGTGGATGATCGATCCGATTCTTGTTGCCGCCGAACAGTGGACACTGGTGACCAAGGCGATCAGAAAAACGGCAACTCTACAGTAGTCTCTGGTAGATCTCATAGCTCTTTCGAGAAAAGCAGACGAATAGCACGGCACGTATCACCGCATCGGGTATGTCGGCAAGAGACTCGTGCACCGTGTTGATTGCAATCTCGGCCGCCCGTTCAGGGGGGAATCGGTAGACTCCCGTGCTTATTGCCGGAAATGCAATACTCCGTGCTCCTGCCTGTTGTGCAACCTCAAGCGATCGGCGATAACACGATGCAAGCAAATGGTCCTCCCCAGAGGACCCTCCTTGCCAGACAGGCCCAACAGTATGGATCACAAATCGAGCCGGGAGTCGATACCCCGCAGTGACTTTTGCATCGCCGGTCGTACAACCGGCGAGTTTTCTGCACGCTTCGAGAAGTTGCGGCCCTGCAGCGCGATGAATCGCACCATCGACTCCACCTCCTCCCAGCAGAGAGGTATTCGCTGCATTCACGATCGCGTCGACCTGGTACGTGGTGATATCTCCCATCTCGGCCGACATCCTGCTATCGAATTCCGGAATCTTCTGCATATCACGCCTCCCGGGAATGGTCGTATGATATATAAGCATAGATGGCTTTTTTTCATTTGACAACCGCATAAAGGTGTGGGACAATATTCATGGAAACGCTTCCATGCCTTTGGAAGAGTGTTGAACCTCTGTGTAGTTGCCCCCAAAAGCTGGATGAGTTTCTCTTGCGTTTCAAACGCATACGGTAATCAAATCGCTTGGAGATCCAAGCAGAAGGAGAGGAGTATGAAGAGAGTAGTACTTGTGTTGTTGATTGCGCTGTTGGCTCTGCCATCGATGTTCGCTGGAGGACAGGCAGATGCTCAAGAACCGGCAGCCAAGACGGTCCATGTGTTCGGAGCCTTTGTCGATGAAGAGGCACGACGGTTCGAGGAGGCTATCAAGCCATTCGAGGAACGGACAGGGATCGATGTGGTCTATGAAGGATCGAAAGACTTCGAGACCCTGATCAGTGTTCGAGTGGAAGGTGGAAATCCTCCCGATATCGCCGGACTTCCCCAACCTGGCCTCATGGTGAACTTCGCCTCTCAAGGAAAGCTGGTTCCCATGTGGGATTCTCTTCTGGACACCGTGGAAGCGAACTATGCACCGGTATGGAAGGACCTGGGATCCTACAACGATGTTCCTTATGGCGTGTTCCATCGCGTGAATGCGAAGAGCTTCGTCTGGTACCCGAAGAAAGCCTGGGCACGAGCAGGCTATGAAGTTCCCACCACGTGGAATGAGATGATCGCACTGATGGACAAGATGGTAGCCAACGGTCATACCCCATGGTCCATCGGTATAGAAGCAGGTGGAGCAACCGGTTGGGTAGGAACTGACTGGGTTGAAGATGTCATGCTGAGAACAGTTGGTCCAGATGTCTACGACCAGTGGGTGAACCATGAAATACCGTTCAATGCTCCTGAAGTGAAAGAGGCATTCGAGATCATCGGTGACATCTGGTTGAATCCTAACTATGTATACGGCGGCACCAATACCATCCTTACCCAAAGCTACACCGATTCTCCACGGACGATGTTCGACAATCCTCCACGTTCATGGATGCATCGACAGGGGAATTTCGTGACCGGATTCCTTCCCGATGCTATTCAGGCCAATCTAGAGGAAGAAGTAGGAGTATTCCCACTTCCGGCCATAAATGAAGAGTTTGGCATTCCAGTACTTGGTGGTGGAGACCAGTTCGTCGTCTTCAACGATCGTCCCGAAGTTCGTGAGTTCATGGAGTTCTTGGCAACCTGGGAGTCGGGTGAGATCTGGGCAGCAAGAGGCGGAGCCCTCTTCCCCTACCTGAATCAGGACCTGAACGCCTATCCGAACGAGATCGAGCGCTCACTTGCAGAGGCTCTGGTCAATGCGAAAGTCTTCCGCTTCGATGCATCTGACCTCATGCCTGGACAGGTAGGAGCCGGATCGTTCTGGACCGGTATCGTCGACTGGGTCAATGGCAAGCCATTGGATACCATGCTTGCAGAAGTCGAGAGATCCTGGCCGTAGAATCCCGTAAGAAGCTTGCACCGGTGCTGATCGCCGATCGGCGCCGGTGTATTGCATCTACCATCAAGAGAGGAGTCGGTTATGACTACGACAGAGATTCACAGTGAAAGCAAAGGGTTTCTCACCTCGGCACTGATCACCGTTGCACGAGTACTGGTATCGGTGTTCGTCCCCATTGTCGCCTTCGGTATCCTGTGGGCCGGATTTATCTTTCTTCGGGACAGCAATGCACCTCAGGGTGTGATTGCGGTTGTCGCAATACTCTGGGGAGTAGGCGGTGTGGCCATGTTGTTCTGGGTATCAGACTGGGTGGTGAATAGGACCCCCCTTCATGTAGCCAAGAAGTTGCAACCGTTTGTGTTCGTTGGCCCCGCACTCGCCATACTTGCGTGGTACCTATTCCTGCCAACCGTTCGGTCACTCTACCTGAGCTTTTTCGATGCACAATCCAACAATTTTGTCGGTCTGCAGAACTACGTATTTGCGTTCACTGATCCGAAGATGTTGGAATCGTTCGTGAATAATCTCATGTGGATTGTCCTCGGTACTGGTGGTGCCGTCGGGTTCGGTTTGCTCATCGCACTACTTGCCGACAGGGTGAAATTGGAGAAGGCATTCAAGAGCCTCATCTTCATGCCTATGGCGATCTCATTCGTCGGAGCAGGTGTTATTTGGCGTTTTGTCTATGCGTACAAGCCTATGGGGGAGGATCAGATAGGGTTGCTGAATGCCGTGGTGACCTTCTTCGGAATCGAACCACAGGCATGGTTCACCATGAGTGGGTGGAATAACGTGTTTCTCATCATCATCCTAGTCTGGTTACAGACGGGATACGCCATGGTGATCATCTCGGCTGCACTGAAAGGTGTTCCTTCGTCGATCATCGAGGCGGGAAGGATCGACGGTGCCGGAGAGATCAGAATCATCAGAAGCATCGTCATCCCCTACATTGCATCGACCTTGGTGACCGTATCGACCACCATCATCATCATCTCACTGAAGATATTCGACATCGTATTCACCATGACGAATGGAAACTATGGAACGGAAGTCATCGCAAGCATGCAATACAAGCAGATGTTCCGTTTTCTCCACTACGGAAGAGGTTCGGCGATAGCAATCGTGCTCGTTCTCGCAGTCATTCCAGTCATGTGGTACAACCTGCGACAATTCGGCAAACGGGAGGGATTCTGATATGACATTGGCCAAGAAAAGAAAGAATTCGTGGAATCTGGTCGTGAATCTGGTCCTGTTGGCTCTCGTAATCGTCTGGAGTATTCCCATCATCGGATTGCTCATATCATCGATCCGTCCACAGGACGATGTTCTGAACACCGGGTGGTGGACCATTTTCTCCGGAGATGGCAGTTTCACATTGGACAACTACAAACGGGTGCTCGGTGGCAGCCAGACAACGTTCGTTGACTCAGCTGGAAATACCATCCGTGCAAGTGGAGACAATCTGGGACGCGCATTCATAAACAGTTTCACCGTAACAGTCCCATCGGTGATCATACCCATTCTCATTGCAGCAGCCGCTGCATTCGGGTTTGCGTGGATGATGTTCCCAGGAAGAAAACTGTTCTTCACCATCGTGGTTGCCCTCCTCGTGGTGCCACTCCAGATAGCGCTTATTCCGATACTGCGAGACTACCAGAAACTGGGGCTCACCGGTTCGTATCTGGGAATCTGGCTCGCGCACACAGGGTTCGGGTTACCACTCGGTATCTATTTATTATATAACTACATATCTACAATCCCGCGTGACGTGTTCGAATCGGCATTTCTCGATGGTGCACGTCCTATGGTGGTGTTTGCTCGCCTCGTATTGCCATTATCGGTTCCAGCCATCGCATCGCTTGCCATTTTCCAGTTCCTTTGGGTATGGAACGACCTGCTGGTCGCCTTGGTGTTCCTCGGTGGTACGGCAGATGTCGCGGTGCTCACACAACGGTTAGCGAATATGGTGGGCTCTCGTGGCCAAGACTGGCACCTGCTCACAGCTGGAGCATTTGTCGCGATGATTGTACCGTTGTTGGTATTCTTTGGCTTGCAGCGTTACTTCGTACAAGGACTGATGGCAGGATCCGTCAAGGGGTAGTACATGGCTTTTGATACATGGAGTCTCGAAGAGGCCGGGTTCGAAGAGGAGTTTCTCGCCCGGTCCGAGAGCTTATTCTCCATTGGGAACGGGTATATCGGTTTTCGTGGATTCCCCTGTGAACGCGATCCGGTACAACATGCCGGGGTATTCATCAATGGATTCTATGAGCTCTCTCCCATCCACTATGGCGAAGATGCCTATGGGTTCGCTCGCTACAACCAGACTATGCTCGATCTTCCCGATTGTCGCTATCTCTATCTCATGGTGGACGGTAAACGGGTCTCCCTCTCTTCAGATTCAGTAGCTTCCTACCACAAACGACTCGATTTCCGAACTGGCGTGCTCACACAAAGCATGCAATGGTCCTCCGATTCGGGAAAGAGCGCCAACATCGTCTGGGAGACACTCCTTTCGGTATCGAAAAGACATATCGGAGCGCTACGACTCACCGTAGAGAGTGATCATGAATTGAACATTGAGATCTACTCCTCTATCGGCATGCCTATGCACCGGGCAATGTCGGGTCTCGATCCTCGTGTAGGGACCATGCTGACCAAACCCTCGCTCGCTTGCGTGGGAACTGGATACTGCAGTACCGGCGAGTATCAGAGGCCAGGGTTTCATGCCTCGTTCAAAACAGTGGAGAGCGGTCTTCACCTATCCTGTGGAGCTGTGCACACCAGTGAGGAGCCGCTCCATATTGAGCGTGTGCTCAATGAGTCGAATCTCCCCGGACTCCATTGTTCATGCAAGGGGCGGACGTTGGAGTTCTGCAAGTTCTTCTACTACCATAGCTCCGGCAGGCCGGGAGAACACGTCCCTCTCGAACAGGCTGAGACCTATCGCGAAGAGGCGGGGAAGATCGACTGGAAGACACTCGTCACGGATCAGCGAAACTATTATGACCAGTTCTGGGAGCACGCCGATGTAAAACTCACCGGAGATGAAAAACTGCAGCAAGCCATTCGTTTCAATCTCTTCCAACTTCGTCAATCAACCGGGAGCGATGGCAATTCGAGCCTCGCGGCTAAAGGGCTGACCGGTCACGGATACGAAGGGCACTACTTCTGGGACACAGAAATCTACGGTATGCCATTTTTCAACCACACTGACCGTGCGACGGCTCGGGCGTTGATCATGTACCGGATATCCACACTGGAGCATGCCCGTGCGAGGGCTCGCGAAATGAGCCAACGGGGAGCGCTCTTTCCTTGGCGAACGATTAACGGACTCGAAGCTTCTGCCTACTTTCCTGCAGGGACAGCTCAGTATCACATAAATGCCGATATCGCATACAGCATACTCCAATATCTCGAGGTGACCGGAGACGACTCGATTCTCGACTGTGGAGCGACCGAGTTGTTGTTCGAAACTGCACGTCTCTATCTTGATCTCGGGTTCTTCAACCCCGAAAAGGGTGGCAAGTTCTGCATAAACGAAGTCACCGGTCCAGATGAGTACTCTGCTCTCATAGACAACAATCTCTACACGAATATCATGGTGAAACACCATTTCGAAGGAGTGGTCGCGCTGGCAGCATACCTGAAGGAGCGGGGGAAGCCGGTTCCAATTGTCGATGACCAGGAGTTGGAACTCTTCGCACAAGGTGCCGAGCAGATGTATCTTCCCTTCGATGAAAAACGTGGTATCCATCTGCAGGACGACTACTATCTCAACAAGGAGGTATGGGATGACAAGAGGCGGGGACCGCTTCGACACCCCATGCTCCTCAACTACCACCCGTTGGTGATCTACCGGCACAGACTCATAAAGCAGGCCGATACGGTGCTTGCCATGCTGTTGCAGCATCAGAGATTCCCCTGGTATCAGAGAAAGCGGAACTTCGATTTCTATGAACCACTTACCACCGGAGACAGTTCGCTTTCGGCATGTATTCAGGGTATCGTTGCCTACGATTGTGGCTACATAGAGTTGGGTAGTGAGTATATCCGTCAGACAGCACTCATGGATATAGACGATCTGCATAGGAACACCAAGGATGGACTACATACTGCTGCCATGGCGGGTTCCTGGATGGCGCTCGTATATGGTCTCGGTGGATTCCGTATGCAGCAAGGTACTCCCAGTTTTCGTCCACAACTTCCCGAACAATTGAAGAGACTACAGTTCCATCTTACATTCAAAGCTCAGATTCTCACCGTTTCGATCGATCAGGATAGAACGACCTATCAGACGACAGGAAAGCCATTGATTGTGCGACACCGTTCCGAGCACGTGACTGTACAGGAGCAGCCGGTCACACTTTCAACCAAACCACATTGCAAAGCAGTGGTATTCGATCTCGATGGTGTGGTGACATCGACCGACACATTCCACTACAAGGCATGGAAACGGCTCTCCGATTCCTATGGATGGCAGTTCGATAGAGAGCTCAATGAACAGTTGCGGGGTATTTCTCGACGAGCTTCATTGCAGGTGATTCTCGATCACAACAATGTGGTCCTTGGTGAAGAGGAGGCGCTTCGACTCACCACGCTAAAGAATACCTGGTATCGTGAGTCGCTCTCCGATCTGGTGCCGGAGGATGTGCTTCCCGGAATTCTACCCTTGCTTGCGGAACTCAAGCAACGAGGCATACGCACGGCGATCGCTTCGGCTAGTAGGAATGCCTCCTATATCCTCGAACGGCTCTCCTTGATCTCCTCGTTCGATGTCGTCGTGCCGGCAGAGACGGTGATTCGTGGCAAGCCGGATCCGGAGGTCTTCGCCCGAGCGGCGGACATGTTGGGTCTGTTTCCTGAAGAGTGTTGTGGAATCGAAGATGCCCAAGCGGGGATAGAAGCGGTGAACGTAGCGCTCATGCGATCTGTGGGAGTGGGCAGTGCCGTCGACCCGAACCTCTGTTCGGTCCATGTGCCGGATACCTCGCATCTTACAGTGGATATGTTACTGTTCTAACTTCTACCGTGTCTTCAGTGGTCGTGATCACACGGTTCGATGGTGTACAAATATGCCGAAAGCTAGTAAGCTCGTTCGATAATTGGATGCCATATTCGGTGTTCGATGGCATATCGACGAAAATGAGTCAGGGATGAAGGAGATTGCTATGAAGCTGGTATTGATCGGGGCGGGAAGTGCACAGTTCGGTTTGGGAACACTGGGAGATTTCTTTCAGAGTAAAAAGCTGTACGGTTCGGATATAGTTCTGGTCGATATCAACAGTGAGGCACTCGAGAGTGTCCAGGCAAAAGCCGATGCGTTTCTTGCAGAGACTCCGCTTCCCTTCACCGTTTCATCGACCACCGACCGGGTCGAGGCTCTCAAAGGGGCCGACTTCGTCGTGATCAGTATCGAGGTGGGTAAGCGGTTCCAGCTCTGGGATGAAGATTGGACGATCCCGCAACAGTATGGAATGAGACAGATCTATGGGGAGAACGGTGGAGCCGGAGGTGTTTTCCATGCACTGCGGATAACCCCTCCGATACTCGCGATCTGTGACGATGTTGCTCGGTACTGTCCCGATGCATGGGTGTTCAACTATTCGAATCCAATGACCGCGATCACTACTGCAGTGCTTCGCAGATATCCCGAGATGAAGTTTGTGGGAATGTGCCACGAAGTGCTCTCGCTCGAACGGTATCTCCCGACGATTCTTGACACCCCATTCGAGAACCTCTCGCTCAGATCGGGTGGATTGAACCATTTCAGCGTGCTCCTCGAGGCTCGGTATCGCCATACCGATACAGATGCATACCCAGATATCCTGGAGCGGGCGCCACACTTTTTCGAGAAGGAGCCAGGCTACTCGGATATTCTCGACTTTGTACGGCGGACCGGAAAGGCTCCCAAGACTGAGGGGATCTCTGAGCGAGTGGTCTTGGATATCGAGAGGAGTGCAAAGAGCTGGGCAGACAGAACGCTGTTCAAAGAGATACTGGAGACCTACCGATTGCTCCCGGTCACCGTTGATAGTCACTTGGGTGAATATATTCAGTGGGCATGTGAAGTCGCTGATCATAAGGGAATCAAGGATTTCTACACGCTCTACCAGCTGGAACTTGCACAGATACAACCAAAGATCGAGTTGAGACGCGATGAGCGGCTTGTCCTGATCATAGAGGGCATACTCGATGATAGTGGGTATGAAGAGCCTGCAGTGAATATTATGAACAATGGCCTCATACCAGATCTTCCCAGTTCTATTGTGGTCGAAGTTCCTGCAAAAGTCCGTCGATCAGGGTTGGAGCCGATCGGGTTTCCTCACTATCCGAAGGGATTCGGCGCTCTCTTGAGAAACTACAGTGGCGTATATGATCTTACCGTGGAGGCTATTCTTACCGGAAAGAAGGAGTATGTAGTACAGGCTTTACTAGCGAATCCGACGGTAGGGGTATACCATACGGTCAGGGAACTGGTCGACCTCATGTTCGAGCGGCAGCACGATTGGCTCTCGTATCTGAAGTAAGCTCAGCTGTTTCGGTCGATGAGGATCGGGATTATGCGGTGATGGATCGGTTCAGGTTCCACAGGAGACTGCATGATCTGCATGATCAGTGAAGCCGCCTGTGCTCCGATTGTACCGGGCTCTTGACTGACTGTCGATATCCCGAGGTGATCGGTGATTCTCACCCCGTCGAATCCGATCACACGAATCGAAGAACCACGTTCTCTGACTGCGCGAATGACTCCCACAGCTATATCGTCACAATAACAGAAGATGCCATCGGTTCGCCCCTCATCGAGTATCTGGTGTGCGACTCGATACCCATCATCCTCAGACAACCCTGCCTGGTAGGTTATGCAATCGTCGAATCCATGGAGGGTGAGTTCATGCTGGAAGCCCGCGTGTCGATCCTCATTTGCCTGAGCAGGGGGGTCTACCGCGATATAGCTTGGATTACGCACCCCTTTTGAGACCAGGTATCGGGCAGCGAGTCTTCCCCCGTGCCGATTGTCGGTGTACATGCAGTGTTCCCGTTCCCGTGGGTAATCGATGTAGAGGTACCTGACGTTTCGTCTTCTGAGTAGTTCCCGTTCGGTCTCATCGAGCTGAAATGCGAAAATGAGTAGAGCCGAGAGTTGTGCATCGAGCACCTTTTGTATGACATGTGGATTGTGTTTCTCGTAGTTGAAGATCAGCAGGTCTATCCCTAAGCCGCGGAATTTCCGGTAGATGGTTTCGAAAATCTCGAAAAAGTAGTGGTTTCCTATATCTGGCAGGAGGAGCCCCACGGTGGATTCCAATGCATCATTTCTGGCAAGTCTGCTCGCGGCGCCACTGGGGGTGTACTGTCGGGCTTTCACTACATCGAGGACCCGGTTTCGGGTCTCTTCGGAGACATGGGGGCTATTGTTGAGGACTCTTGAGACCGTTCCGATTCCCACTTGTGCTTCACGGGCAATATCCTCAATAGTAGTTTTTTTTCTACCCATGCAAAAACTCTAGAACTTTTTGTTCATTCAGTCAATAAAGAGCGAAAGACCACAGCCATGTTTCACACCGTGTAGAACATGAGATTCATGGCTCTGGGAGGGGGCACGCTCTAGACTATAGAGGTCGACTGCCATATACCGTGCTGCAAGACATCGAGGTTGCGGTAGCCAGCTTGTACGAGGAGGTCGTCTGCCTGAGCGAAAAAGAAATCGATATGAGAACTCTGGTGTGCATCTGAGGAGAGAACCAATGGTATGTCCAACTCGGCACACTCGTGCATGAGCCTGGGGGAGGGGTAGGGTTCGTTAATCGCCCCACGTGCGATGCCGCCAGTGTTGACCTCGATACGTACTTTGTTCCGTTTTGCCACCTTGAGCATATGAGAGCCTAGGCGGGTGTACCAAGGTGCTTGTTCGTCGAAATACGTATGGTCTCCATTCCGTTTCTTGATCAGATCGCAGTGCCCAAGAATGTCGAAAGCGTGTAGCTGCATCATCCGTTCGACGAGGGAGAAGTAGTGTTCTGCGAATCGCTGCATTTCTCCATTGAAATTGTCGTGCAGGAGCATTTCGAACTCGTCTACCGGCCCATCTATGGAGAGATACTTCTCCGATTTGGCGTGTTTCATGACATGCACCGAACCGATTGTGTAATCCACTTGGCCTCGATATTCTGCGCCGGACAACTCTTCGGTATCTTCGATAAAATCGAGCTCAAGTCCGATATAGAGTTCAATTCTATCGCGGTAGAGCGATCTGAGCCGGTCGATCTCTTCGAGGTAGTATGGAAAGTCCTCCTTTTTCATGTGCCAATCATCGTGCAACGCACCTGGAGCGTGGCAGGAGAAGCCTAAAGCACTGAATCCTTTGGAAAGGGCACTCTGAACGTACTCCTCCATCGGTCCCGAACCATCGTCTAGATCACAGTGGGTATGAAAGTTTGTGAGCCCCTTCGTTCTTTCCATGAGAGCACTATAGCCTAATTGCAGGGAATGGAAAAGTGCCTCGATGTGTAACCTTGAGGTGCTGATACCGGTCTGCAAGATGATTCAGATCAGCTTCGACACCCTCTTTCGACCGGCTATTCACGATACGCCGGCTGCTGAGACAGTGTACTGCTCGACTTGTATGGATGTGATCACGTACATTACCTCGCCGGTACTCATACCGATTCAGGAAACTTGAAGAGGGGTGTGTACTGGAGCGGATATGCGCGGTATACTGAAGGTAAGGAGACGGTTATGGTGCATGAAGGAACATTTCCCATGCGCAAGGCATGGTATGCCGGCTCCTGGTACGCCGCCGAACCCGACTTGTTACGAAGAACCATCACTGGTGCGGTGCAACAGGTTGCCGAGAGCAATGGTGGGAACAGTCACAGGGGGACCGCTCGACTAGCCGTATTGCCGCATGCTGGTCTTGCCTACAGTTCACGTGGTATCGCTCACTTGGTGGTACACGCCCCGAAACGGATAGATCGGGTGGTGATACTCGCTCCCAGCCATACCACGGCTATTCCGGACGATACGCTGTCGTTCGGACTCTTTTCCGGGTTCGATACTCCACTCGGATCACTGCGATCGTTCATGACTCGACTGGAATCGAAAGGACCGGATGTTACGATTCCCCTGCAACGGGAACATGCGGTGGAGATGGTGCTCCCATTTCTCGCCTATCTACAAGAACAGCAGCAAGCACCGATCTCGGTGGCCATGGCTCTCATTTCTCGCGTAACCGATGTGTCTCACGCAGCGCGTATTGCCGGAGAATTGGTGGGAGCACTTGGTGAAGACGAACTGGAATCTTCACATACCATGGTGATAGCCTCCTCCGATTTCACCCATTACGGACAACGATTCGGGTATGCTCCGTTTGGTGTCCATGTGGATGAAAAAGTACAGCAGAAGGTGAAACAGGAGGATGTGTTGGTGGCAACGGCACTCTCGAGATCCGAGCTTGGACCACTCTTTCTGACACAGCGGATGAAGCGAATGACTATCTGCGGGATTGCAGCCGCCTCTGTGCTCAGTGCGTTGGCAAAGCGAATCGACACTTCGGGTTGGGTTGCAGACTACTACACCTCGCTCGATGTGCTCGGCGAGCAAGCCACCGATTTCGTCGCATACGGTACAATCCTCTGGAGGTGAGTATGCAGCAAAAAGAACAGAATCTACTCCTCTCGCTTGCGAGGGAGTCTATTATCGAGACACTCTCCGGTGTGGCAAGCAGAACCTATGCAGACATCTCGATAGATCCACCAGAATCGCTCTGTCGGGAGGAGGGTGCATTCGTCACACTGAAGAGGCGAGGGTTCTCTCCAGGATCCTCTGGAGCTTTGCGTGGCTGTATCGGGAATATCTTTGGCGATGGACCGTTATACAAGTCGATTAGAAGATTGGCACGTGAGAGTGCGTTCCACGACCCTCGGTTCCCTGCGGTCAAGCTCGAGGAGATGCCACAACTCAAGATTGAGATTTCGGTCCTCTCAATTCCAAAGTCTATCGAGGATCCGCAGGAGATTGTCGTTGGACGCGATGGTGTATTGCTCACCTGTGGATACAAGCGGGCGGTCTTTCTTCCCCAAGTAGCAACAGAACAGGGGTGGGACCGTGAAACCATGCTGAACCATCTTGCCATGAAAGCAGGGTTGTATCCGACCGCGTGGAATCAACAGCAGTGTGATTTTTCGATATTCCAGGCAGAGATATTCGAAGAGGAGCTCTGAGATGGCACCAGCACTTCGCTGCTCGTTCTGCTGGCGCATGTGTTCGATCGAACCTGGCACATCTGGGCTGTGCGGCATACGCGAGAAC
>Ga0334893_1001874_pt1 | contig 17699 bp, 14 predicted proteins | sample GraSluR3_MG_5_FD_207218 | JGI IMG/M metagenome (GOLD analysis project Ga0334893, IMG submission 207218) | Sludge microbial communities from methane-producing bioreactor in Wageningen University, Netherlands - Granular Sludge_09_05-R3 | ecosystem: Engineered > Bioreactor > Anaerobic >...
CTGCTGCACCACTCCCATGTCATCCAGATCAAGGGAGACAGCTACCGGCTGAAAGACAAAATCAAATCCGGCGTGTTCGGAAAAAACAACTGAGGCAGGTGGGTCAAAATTCAGTTGCCGACCGAAATGAAAAGTGGGTCAGTTTTCAACTGCCGTTGACAGAAAGCGGTGGCAGAGGTTCTTTTTCGTAGTATATTTAGAACATGAACTGTCCAAGCGGCAAAAATAATCCAACAGGCTGGCGGTGATTGACTTTCGTTCATATCTTTTTACTATCAAATTTGGCTGTGGCACACCGCCGTCCGGTTCATACCCGGAAACGTTCAGGACGTTAGGGGTCGGGTCACGGCCTTTTGCTTTATCGAACAGCCTGCTGATGGCACCTCATACCCAAGATCAGAGAGAGCAGGTTTATACTTCTCGCTTTATACTTCTGGTCAGCAAGTTTTGGCCCGCGACCTGCCCAAAACCCCTTTTCCGCTTCCCCCTCTCCGACCATGACCCCCTTGTTAATCAGGCTTTAAGCGGTTGTTAATCGTTCTTTGGCCAAGGTGTTGTTTCAGGGCAAGCTATACCTCGAAACCACCGCTTCCCTGCCGAGGTTTATAGTAGTCGCAAACTCACTGTCTGTTAGCAGCAAGTTGGACTTTCCAGTCGTGAAAGACGTAAGTTATGCCTACCGTCCACAAGATGAGGACTAACGCGGCCCAAACATGGGCCGAATGATTCGTGGACCAGCGTCCCATTTCTACATCCCCATCGAGGCGCCATGTGCGACCTGCGGAATATCCTCGTATAACTCTCGGAAGCTCTCATAGAGTTCGGTCATTATCCTCTCTGGAACTCCGGCCTCTCCAAATACCTGTCCCCAGTTAGCCCGGAACTCGTTTTGCACATCAAGCGCCACATGAGTGGCCTCTTCCGTATTAAGTCCAAATGATGAGCATGCCGCAATGGCATTCTCAATCTTTGCCAATCTCCCCTGAGGCCCAACTGTGAGATGCAGCATGCGCACCTCCTCCGGCCCCATATCCGGTTGAGGAACGACGTCATAGGCCGGAGACAACCGCCAGCCCGTGTCTGAGTATAGAAAACCATGATTCCGAAGATGGTCGTCAGAATTGTTGCATATAACATTGAATACTACCCGACGAAACAATTCTTCCAGATCCTGCCTCAAAGTTCCCACCTCGCAGTATCGTCTCATGGAATCAGCAATTTTCAGATAACTCCCCCCCTCTTCAGCCTCCTTCTGGGTCATCCCCTGTATCGTCACTGCTGAGATGAAAGGAATTCGGTGCATTGCACCGTCTTGGAGTTCCCGGTCGAAACGCTCAACGAGCAAAATTTCCCTATCCAGAACAGATACCAGTTTGGTCTTGGGTACTCTGATGCCACACATGCCGGCCAACATCATATTTGCGTGTTCAATTTTGCAGGTTGGCCAGGCTTCACGTTTCCGGTCAAATTTGGCGATCCACTGCTGGCCTTCAAATTCAACCGCGGCCTTAGGGCGAGCTCCCCCAAGAGCTGACGATCCACGAACAAAGAACCGCCTGAACTCAGGTGCCAGCTCCTCTTCCATATCTACGGCATCAGCCGCTTTCAGTAACCCTTCTAAATCGAGATCAGCTCCGGGCAATCCCCTCACCCAATCCGGGAATTGGGTAAAAGGCTCAATCTTTGGATCATCGCTAAAGCCAAGAGCGCCTATACGTTCAGGGCCTGCCCAAACTGCATAGTCAAATTCACTCAAATGTACCCCTGCAGCTTCAGCAGCGGTATCCAAAACATGACGTCCCCATGCATCTGGAGACGCATCACGAATCCCGCCAAACAGCTCTTCGCGGACCACCCGCCCTGCTCCACCTTCCAAAGGCAGCAAGACTGGATCAACCGGAATGGCATTGGGCCGCTGTAGATACTTCCTACCGTACTGAAAACGGTAGGAAGTACGACGTCCGTCCTCAACGGCTGTAAGCAAGCCTGCCGGAACAAATTTTCCACCGATATGCATATGTACAATTGTGCTTAGTTCACGCATAGCCCGCTTCCTCAAAAGTTTGTATCCGGTTCTTCTAGCTTCTTCCCGCGTACTCTCCGGCTACTCAGCAATCTTTGCTCTTCCAACAATACTCCCTGCCGGTCGGTCTCAGGCGCAGCCAGTTCCGCAAATCCGGATAATCCGAGGCAGTACATTGCATTGGCCAACACCCCGATTCCCACTCCCGCTTCACCCTGTTCCAGCCGGCGTAACGTTTTTTCGTTCACAAACATCCGGGTGCTCAGCTCTGCTACGCTCATCTGCCGACGTTTCCGGGCCAGCTTAATATTACGCCCTATGCGGACGAGTTCCTCTTCTACTCGGATTGGCAAAGTTGCCTTGATTGCTTTTGATTTGGGCATATTTTCCCTCTTGTCTACGCTTAAGATGAATATAAGCCCTATTTCAAAAACCACAAGTCATTAAACAACAAAAAGGGCACATTTCCCTCATTATTCAACCGAAAAGGGAAAATATGCCCAAATATACTATGTATGGAACTAAAGGTGCGACCTTTACGAAAATTACAACATCGCAAAGCGTGGGATTAGATGGAGATGAGGTAATCCCCCCCGAAAAATGTTGTTTCTGAACGTAAGTTTACGCCCAAAAACTGAGAATGGCTGGATAGCCTCCACTTTTCAGGCCTCCTAAAAATGAGAGGATCACCATCAAGCTCAGTTAAAAAATTAGGAACTCCTCTCAAGCATACAGTCGATGTGGGACGGTAGATGCGTTGAGCCGAAAGAGCCAAAGTAAGTTTTCCTGTTCCGGTCTCATTTGTGAGGATTAATTCTTGGTAAATCTTCTTCTGAAACATCCCTTAAAAACGGAGCAGCCTCATCTTTTGCTGACAATTGAGGAGCGCCTTCAATAGGCCAAGCAACTTCAATCACAGGATCATTCCACGCTATTGCCTTGTCATATTCTGGCAGATAGTACTCTGTACATTTATAATAAAGATCAACGACGTCAGAGAGGACCACAAAGCCATGGGCAAATCCCGGTGGAATCCAAAGCTGACGGTGCTCTTTATCATCCAACACCGTTCCGTACCACTGCCCGAACTGGGGAGAATCCGTTCGAATATCAACAGCAACATCAAAAATAGCCCCGCGAACCACAGAGACAAGCTTCCCTTGTGGTTTAGGCCATTGGTAGTGAAGACCCCTTAATATGTGCTCCTTTGAGCGAGAAGTATTATCTTGTACAAAAGAATATTCTATCCCAGCCTTCTGGTAGCTTGCAGCCTTAAATGCTTCCAGAAAGTAACCACGGTCATCGCCAAATACAGTTGGGGTAATCAACAGCACATCTTTTAATGAAGTTGGGGCTACAGTAATTTTTGACATCACAATATCCATATCTAAATAAAAATTTACAATAAATCGGGAAAAACACTGACAGGCTTTCCCATTTTTCCCTGAAGAGCATGACACAACGCTTTCCACACAATTGGGATTTTATCCCAGTCTTTACGAAAAATACGGTTAGCAATCACGAATAGATAGCTAAGTGCGGCAATGGGAAGGGCGTAAGGGAAAAATGTCCGGATTGTCCAGAGTCTATTTCGTAACATAAGGTAATCAATTTCTTTTTTGCGATGTACCATTCGGCGAATCCCCCTCATGGATGTCGTCCGACTACTTGCTCCTTCATGATGCATTACCACGCTTTGTGGAGCCCAGCCCAGTCTAAACCCTTGCCGTTTAGCTTTTAAACACCATGCGACATCTTCATAGTAAAGAAAATATTCCTCTGGAAACAGGCCGACCGCCGCCAGGCACTCTTTCGATATCAGCGCTGATGCTCCAGTTATATAGTCAAACAATTTTTCAATCGACTCTGGCGCTACTCTCAAGTCTTCTGCCGCCCGACCTTCTCCTATAAAAGATGTTGTTCCAAGCAAAGAAGATATCTTCGCCCCGCCGAAACATTGTACTGTAGCTTCAGGATCCATATAAATGAGGGTAGAGCCAACAACGCCTAAAGATGGAGATCGTTGTGCACGCTTTACAAGCTGCTCAAGAGCTGTTGCTTCCGGAATCGTATCATTATTTATAATCCAAAAATATTGAATAGTACTGTCTTGGGAAGCGTAGCGTAAGCCAATATTGTTGGCTCCAGAAAAACCGACATTACTATTATTTTCGATAATAATATTTCCTCTAACCGAGGTAGTATGGGGTAGCATAGCAGATCTATAACGATAGTTTACCCATCGAGAAAGAAACTCAGAATGCAACTTCTCACAGCTTTTATTATCCACAACAATCGTTGTCGTAGGGGGAAGAGTTTGCTGCTCTATAGCCTTTAGACAAGCAGTCGTATGGGCCTTCCCATTAAAATTCACAATAATTACTGCAATTTTAGGATACGGAGTTGTAAACATTGTGGATTTTTCTTTCAGTTGATTTGGATATGGCATGACGTTATGAGAACCTTTCCTATACGACTTATTTCGTAATATCGCGTCCTCGAAATGCTTCTAAAAAACTCGACACGCCTCCCTGAAAAGGGCTGCGCGCCGCAAAAACGGTAGAACATGCTAAGAAACGCGATTATCAGTACAGCAATTCAAGCAGCAAACCAACTTGGAGAATATATGAAAACACAATTGGTTACAGGAGGAGCTGGATTTATTGGCTCTGCGTATGTTTTACAGGTTAGAGCACGTGGAGCCCGAGTCATTAATCTCGACAAACTGACTTATTCTGGAAATACCAAGAACCTTATTTCGTTAGCTAACGATCCAGAGCATATTTTTATACATGGTGATATTGGCAATAGAGAGCTTGTACGGCATTTACTCAGAACATACCAGCCTGATGCAATTGTGAATTTCGCTGCAGAAAGCCATGTGGACCGTTCTATTCTCGATCCAGATATTTTTATAAAGACAAATGTCCTTGGTACTGGGGTTTTGCTAAGGCAAAGCCTAGAATTTTACCAAAGTCTTCCTTCTGATAAACAAAAGAAATTCAAACTTCTTCATGTTTCAACAGATGAAGTTTATGGCTCCCTGAATGAAAAGGAAGATGCATTTACAGAGGAAAATGCCTATAGACCCAACTCCCCATACTCTGCATCAAAAGCCAGTAGTGATCATTTAGTTCGAGCCTTCCATGAAACTTACGGACTCCCTACGCTAATAACTAACTGCTCTAATAACTACGGGCCTCGCCAATTCCCGGAGAAGCTTATCCCCGTCATAATCTTGAAAGCCCTGCAACGAGAGTCATTGCCTGTCTATGGAAATGGAGAAAACATTCGAGACTGGCTACATGTTGAAGATCATTGCGAAGCTATTGCCTGCGTTTTGGAAAAAGGAGCCCCTGGGGAGACATACAATATAGGTGGTCGTGCAGAATATCGCAATATTGATGTTGTTAAAAGTATTTGTGCGATCCTTAATGAGTTAGTTCCCCACAGTGATGGACCTTATGAAAAGCTCATCACGTACGTCAATGACCGCTTGGGACATGATTATCGCTACGCGATCAACTGTACAAAAATTGAGTCTCAATTAGGTTGGAAACCTCGTCATACTTTTACACAAGGTTTGCGAGAAACCATTCAGTGGTACCTTAAAAATTCTGCATGGATAAATGATGTACAATCTGGATCTTACTTGGAATATCAGCAACAAAACTATCACGATAGAGGAGAGAAATAGATCATGTGGAAAGGAATTGTTTTAGCAGGAGGTTCTGGGACTAGACTCCATCCATTGACACACAGTGTCAGTAAACAGCTTATGGCTGTTTATGACAAACCCATGGTTTACTATCCCATATCCATTTTAATGCTCGCTGGCATCCGTGAGATTGCCATAATTTCAACTCCTGAACACTTACCCCTCTTCAAACGTCTGTTGGGAGACGGTAGCCAATGGGGATGCAACTTTACCTATATACCTCAGCATTCTCCAAACGGAATCGCACAAGCGTTCACTTTGGCCGAAGATTTTATCAGTGGCCATAACACATGTCTTGTACTTGGAGATAACATTTTTTTTGGAGATAATCTTAGCAAATTCCTATCTCAAGCGACCTCACGAAAAACTGGTGCTACTGTTTTTGGCTATCACGTAAGCGACCCAGAAAGATACGGTGTCGTTGAGTTTGATAACGAAAAACGAGTCCTTACAATAGAGGAAAAACCGGCGGTCCCAAAATCGAACTACGCTGTTACAGGTCTTTATTTTTATGACAAATCAGTTGTTGATATTGCCAAGTCATTACAGCCATCTGATCGTGGCGAGCTTGAAATTACCGACGTTAATAAAGCCTACCTAGAGCGAGGAGACTTGCATGTAGAACTGCTTCGGCGTGGTGTAGCGTGGCTTGATACAGGGACGCATGACGCACTGCTCGCTGCGGGTAATTTTGTTCAGACTGTGCAGACTCGACAAGGCCTCCAGGTAGCGTGCCTTGAAGAAGTTGCTTGGCGTTTAGGCTATATTAGCACTGAACAAGTAATCAGATTGGCAATGCCCCTTAAAAAAACACATTATGGTAAATATTTACTTGATATCGTAAACAAATAATCTGAGCATGAAAAGATTATGGATATTCCAATCCGAAAGAAATTCTGGTCGAGCCGGACTCCAAGCAGTGGGAGTCCTTCTGGAGAGTCTGTAAGGTCATCGGCGTTAATGAATGGATAGAACAGTATCCCAATCTCGGTGTAGTCGCTGGGAACTCTATTTTTCAACTGTTCTCTTGACGGGGAAGCTTACGGATGGAACGCAGTGGGAGATAAAAATCCAGGGCAATACCATTGCCGTGAGTGCATCAGGCGATAATGCCTTTCCTGACGATAACGATCCTGAGTATGCCGACTATGAAGAACGATATGGCTATCCTCGTCCGTTCAGGCGATTCCTATTAGCTGTGCGGAGGCTGATCGGCTGGCTCCCGTTTGAGTAATTTTCGGGTCGTCTTAGTATAAGACGTCAAAGTAAAGATCTTAGAATTGTGTACGGGCAAGATCGTTACGAGTCTTCATGCGGAACATCTATTCATTCGATTCCGTATTTCTGCTTAAATTCACTGATCCAGTCGTGGTGACGACTAGATCCATCAATTGCGCTGATAAGCTTTTGAATAGTCACTCTCCCGATTCTATTAGCATATTCTGAAGGTACAGATTGAGTAAGGAATGGCCACAAACCAGACTCTTTTCCGTCTGTTGAAACCTTCAGGAAGGCGGGGTTCCTTTCATCATGCAGGAGCACAAAATAGCCATCCTTCTTGAGGGCAAACAGAACTTCCCTAAAAAATTGGTAGTAACTGACAAAGGGGCATAAAGGGCCTGATCCGAGTGGAGTCTCACCAAAACCGAACTCGTTCATCCGTTCCCAATATTTCCGTCCGATGTGCTGAAGATAGCAACCCTCAAATCCATACGAAGCAGGGTTCTTACCGTCACAATCACCACCAGAAAAAACAGAGCAGCCACCGAACTCTCTCTCCACGAGTTTCGCCTCAATAAAGATCCGGCCAGTCTCCTCACCTGAGATTGCTAAGTCGACCGAGGTAGGTTGTCCGGAATCCTCGTTAAATACCGCTCGGTCATCATATTCAAATCCAGCAGTGATCTCTCCGGTCGGCCAAGGTATGCCTGCCTCCTCCATAATTATGCGCAGTGGCTCAAGGTCTTTTTTTACAATCAATGGCCCCACAAGATTGAAAACCATCGCCTGACTGCTCAACCCGTGGTGAAGGTATTTGTGAAGCGGAAATGAATCCTTACCTAAATTCCGTTCATGTTCTTTTTTGATATATTCGGCCACGTCGGGGCAAATGATATTTTGTGGCCAGAGATCAAGGGATTTAAGGCAATATCCCATTCTTGAATGTGTAGCTAATCCCTTTTGGGAAAACCATCCAGAAGCAGCATTCCGAAGTTCACGTTCAAATGCCTTGTAACGTTTAAATGGCCAGGTTCGCGCCAACTGCCTGCTGTTCATGTCATCCATGTTTTTCCCTCGTTTCTGTAACAAGTTGCTCTGCCTGCTCCAATACATTCCTTGTCACGATAGTGGCTTAACTCCGTAGCAGGATTAGAACCTACTTCAAAGTTCAAACCAAAAGAAAACATGGCTCCTAGATTTACTAAAGGTTTGATAAAAAAGAGTCTAATTCTTTAGAGAGCACGCGTGCAGCTGAATTCCAAGTAAATTTTTGTGCCCTCTGCCGCCCTTCTTTGCCCTTTGCATTTCTTTTAATTTTTGAAAGGTTGCATAATTCAAGAAGAGCCTGCTCCAAAGCTTTTTGATCATGAGGAGGGAAGTATGTAGCTGCATGAGCACATACTTCACGGGAGGTGGGGATATCGGCTGCAAGAACAGGGATACCACTTGCCATTGCTTCCAAGAGAGGAAGACCAAAACCTTCATAATAAGAAGGAAAAGCTAGAAAATCTGCATGTGAGACTAACAACTGCAAATCATTATCACTAACGTCAGAAAAAATATGAATTCTTTCTGGGGCTAAACTTTGTAGTTTTGTGACATCAACTTCACCTGAGCGAAAATGCTTATACTTTCCTACAAGAATTAGGTGGTGCGGAACGATGTGTGATATGGAGGCAAAACTTTCGCATAAGATTTTAATATTTTTGTGTTTTTTTATATTTCCTACCGCGATTATGTATCTAGGAGGATATCCTTTTGGGAGGGGGGACTGAGGAGGTTGAAACCAGGAGCTATTTACTCCATTGGGAATTGTAACGATATCTGCTCGGACAGTATTCACCCTTTTTAGGTAATCTCTTTTAGTAAACTGGGAAACGGTGAATATTTTATGAGCCTTTTTCCCTACAGCCTCCAAGTAAATTTTTGCAATTGTTCTTTTAGCTAGGCCGAATATTTCAGGGAGAGCCAGAGGGATAACGTCGTGAACCGTTACGATTAAAGGTATGGAACAGAAAAGTGGTATGTTAAAATGGGGCACCCACAAAGCATCTCCTGTTGCTAACCGAGGGAGCATTATTTGTTCTTTAATTGAATATATAGGCGTATTTGTTTCTGATACTGTGACATTCTGCATCACTGTAAGTTCGTCTAGATTAGCATAGCTTCCTATTAGTTGGAAATTAATATGGGGAAGATTTGATATACAAAGCGGGAGTAAATTTTTTATATATACTCCGATTCCTGACATATTGAACATTCGGCAATCAACAGAAAGTGTGCGGTTTGAAAAGGTCATTATAAACTCTTAAAGGCAAAAGCTATAGCCAGTGCTTGCTTGTATCTACGATCTGCGTCCTAAACACGTGCTCTACCTCTATCCATTTTCTATTCCATGCTTTTCCTGATCATCGTAGAGCTTTTTCAAAGCAGGGCCTTTAGGACGAGATGGGTGAATCTGTCATCATTTTTTTACGGTTTCTGGAAAATAATAAAGCTTAAGCCACTTTTCAAAGCTAAGTCCTGTGCGTGCATGTGCAGGTGCATTATTTCTGATTTTTTCCAGATTTTCCTCCGAGAGGGAATTCCTCCACTCTTCATAAACAGCTCCCTGTTCTACTTTTTTTTGTGCTTCCTGCTGTAACACAAGCGCTTTTTTGGCTTCAGCCTCTATCCGCGCTTGCTCAGCTGCGTCCTTCAAGCGCTGGGCCTCAGGTGACACGTATCCTTTTGGGGCTGCATAATAGCCATCGCGAGCCAAAGCGCGAAAGACGTATGCCCTTAGATCGACCACGAAGTTCCCTTTGTTGTCCATCAGTTGGCCACCAGTGATTTCGAGCGCGGCATCTGCATGGGTAAGGCCTTGGCGGACGGAATCCGTGAGAGTCTCGTCAATGGTTCTACCTTGTTTTTGCAGTCGTTCAAAAATCTGACGAATTTGCGAAGGACCAAAGTCAATAGCTGCAAGATGAGGCCAGTAAAATCCAATCTCCTCAGCCGTGAGATCCACAAGGGGGGAAGTCTCATGTGCCTTTTGATTAGATAGATAGATAGATTCTTTCTTTCTATCTAAGAGGGGTATTTCGTGTGTCGGATCCAACTGTCGGATTTGTGTGTTGGATCCGACTGTCGGATTTGTGTGTTGGAGGTTTGTCGGAGTAATGAGTAAGCCTTGTTGGCCCCCCTCGCCTACCCATTTTTTTTTGGTGATCATCCCTTCGTTTTCAAACTTGCGCAGGATGTCTCGCAGTGTGCCTAGTTTTATCCCTGTTTCCGCATGGATTAAGGCGTGGCTGGTGATGTGCTGTCCGTTTTTTGCTAGATACTCATAGACCTTTTTTTGGGCTTCGGTGCGTACTACAAATGTGTTTGTAAGCTTATTTATTGGTATCGAATTTATTTCTTGTGTGTTGGATTTGTGTGTTGAATCCGTGTGTCGATTCCGTGTGTTGGACTGGTGTGTTGAATCCAACTGTTGAACTGTTGGATCCGTGTGTTGGATCCGACTGTTAAACTGTTGGATCCGTGTGTCGATTCCAACATATCGTGTGTCGGATCCAACTGTTGGATCCGACTGTTGGATCAGTGTGTCCAATTCAGCATATTTGAGCCTCTTTCGATGATTGGGTTCTTCCTGCGTGGCCTGAAGGATGACCTCATGGGGTGTATGGCATGTCCCCGATGTAGTACTCTGTATGGGAGGGGGATCAGTATCTTCTTTCTTCTGAGAAGGGACCGCCAGCTCATCAAGACCGCCAGCTCCCAGACTTGCCTTTGCGGCGCGTAACTGGTTACCCAACATGGTGCTGAAGTCTGGCTTTTTCTTTTTTGCAGTTGCCATATACCAATCCGATGCCCTAACGGGCAATTTTTGCGGCGATTTTCTCTTCTATTTCTTTAGCAAGGGCGCGGTATGCCTTGCAGCTGGCGCAGTTTGGGTCAAGATCGCACACAGCCTGGCTGGATATGGCTGCTTGATTGATTTTAGTAGCACGGGGAATGGCATTTTTAAAAACATGGGCTTCACCAAACGTGCTGATGGCACTTTCGCGAATGGCTTTACCTGCTACAGTACGGCTGTCAAACATAGTGAACAGCAAGCCAAGGACAGAAATATTGCTGTCAGCATCTTCGCGGATCCGTTTTATTACTTCTACAAGGTGGGAAACGCCGGATAGGGCGTAGTTTGATTCTGCATCAACAGGAATAATAACGTGATTGGTAATGACGAGTGCATTAATGAGCAAGGTGCCTTCTATGGTAGGAGGGCAGTCTAACAGAATATAATTGTACTTATCTTGCGCGGCCTTATCGAAGGCTTTTTGTAGACCGAAAAAACGCCTAACTGAGTTTGGATCAAGCTGTGCTAGAGTCGCAGAAACATCAAGATTCGAGGGTATTATATCTACTCTGTCATATATTGACTTGGTGGCAACTTCTGAAAATGTGGCGGTTCTGTTGTTTTTTCCGAAGAGGTCCGCAGTTGTATATTGCTGATCAAAAGGATTCAACTCTCCCAAAGTCATGCTCGCATTCCCTTGAGGATCGCAGTCAATAACCAACACATTGGAACTCTTACGGCGGGAAAGGTTATACGCCAGATTGACGGTGCAGGTTGTTTTTCCTACGCCGCCTTTGTGGTTTGCCAGTGCTATAACCTGTGCCATGCTTTCTCCTTATGTTAGCCTGTAAATATTTTTAGGCAGGATATACACACAAAGCAAGCAATGGCAAGGGTTAGATGTAGGAGGATATTCGTATTTTTAGATGAGAATGAGTGGCATGGAGTGCGAATATTGATTTAAAGATGTCGCACTATGTTTGTCAGGTACGGTTAAGTGACGACTTGAAGAATCTGGTAATACATGGTTTTTTGTGATTCGTAAGCTTGCCCATTAGCGCGTCTGGCAATCTCTGCCACGGCTCTGTGATTACGAAGGAAGGGGGCTGTGGCGCTAATTTCTGATCAACAAAGACGAAAAGCAGCTTACCCGCATTACCGTGGTTCCCCTCCAAGTCCTTCTGTGCTAAACCCGTGCCGTTAAGGTCGTTGTGCGCTGTGGCCGTGGTTCCCCTCCAAATCCTTCTGTGCTAAATCTCTGGTGCGAAAGATACCGCTGCAAGGCCAGCCGTGGTTCCCCTCCAAATCCTTCTGTGCTAAATCTCCAGCTTATGCCCTCCGAGCTTGTGTCGAGCCGTGGTTCCCCTCCAAATCCTTCTGTGCTAAATCCGTTAAGGATTATCAGGCTGTTTTTTAAAGATAAAATTGATGTTTATCTTTAAAAAACAGCCTGATTTCTTTTGGAAAGATATGCGTTTTCAGCGGTTTTTTAAAAAAGGAGGAGCTGTTCGGTAGCCACCGCCTCAGTCGGATTTTTTGCTCCGATAAGAATCTGCATGCGTCCGTACTGTTTATCCGTAACCTGCAGGACTCTTACACATCCGGACGGAGGGAGATTGTCCTTGAGACGACGAAGATGTCTGTCCACCATATCCTGTCCCCTGCATACGCGACTGTAAACAGAGAGCTGAACCATCTGGTAGCCGTCTTTCAGAAGAAAGTTCCGAAACCGAGTTGCATAACGTCGTTCCTTTTTAGTCTTGACCGGCAAATCGAAAAAAACGAGCAGTCGCATGAATCGGACCTCCTCCCGGGGCATATGTCCTCCTATTCTTCTTCTGCAGGCATGGCACTCGTAGGGAATCGTGGAAGCAAAAGAGGGGTTTTCCCTGAACTTACAAAGTAGGATCGCAGGGATTCCATGCTTTTTCGAAGGGCGGAAACCAGAGCAAAGACCCCGTCCCCCAACTCGACACGCTCACTAAAAATGGTGGCCATCGCCCTTCTGTCATCGCGGGTGAGTTCTGTTCCCTCTGGATCTGCCGCTGCGCGTCGAAACGCGAGGGCATCCACAATTGGGCGCCACGGTTCGATGAAGTCGTCAGCAAGATTGAAGGCGTTTTGCATACTTCGGTGGTGTATGCCAAGCGAAGGAATAAAGCCTTCGGAAGCCAGATCTCGGGCAATGGCCGCCCGGACGAGTGCATAGCCGTAGTTGAGGAGACTGTTGCGTCTATCCTCTGCTTTATGATCACGGCGAAATTCAGAGAAAAGAGCACTCCAGTATAAACGTGAAGCGAGGCCTTCCACATTGTCTGGATCGCCGCTTTTTACTTTGGGAATAAGTGCAGTCAATCTGCGGGAGACATCACTCCCGGTATAGCGGTACAGGCAGGCTGCCTGATTTTCTATTTTCCTCCGAATTAGATTTTGCCAAAGGCGTTTCTGCCTAGGGACACTCAAGGCAAGCTGCGCCTTCACGGTTTCCGGCTGTCGATAGTATGAATGATGCGGGAGCAGGGAACCGTTCGGCATGTGTCGGCTGTCCGTGGTGATGACGAGGCAGCCATATTCGGCACAAGCAGAGAGAAGTGCGGCACTCATCAGAGCTTGCTGGGTATCCAGAACGATGAATCCCATATCTTCTAGCGGAAAGGTGAATTTATCCCCGCCATCACGCTCCAGCCACAGCTGACCGCGTTTTACGGCCAGCCGCACCGGTTCACTGAGATGAAGCCCTCGCCAACTCACGGCCTGACCTCTTTGCGGACCCTGTACAGCCTTCCTAATCTGTCGACACGGTATTTTTGGAAAAGTTTTAAGGTCTTTGTTCCTGAACGTATTTCCTTAGTATGGTCATTAGCTTGTCGTAGCGTGATAGCTGCAGTGGTTCTATCTGTAGAAGTGAAATATCCTTCACGAATTAACCCTTTCCGATCTTCTGTGACAATATAGCTGTTCGGTGTCATGGAAAAAAGGTAAGAGAAAGTATCATCGATAAGAGTCCACTCTGATTCAGGCTTGTTTGCAACAACAGCTCTGTTCGGTGCTTCTCCTCTTGCGATCTGTGAAGTATACACAGGGATGAGGTAATACTTGCCGTCCTTTGTGAAGACATCCGTGCGGACCATTTTAGCGTTGTCTGCCTGGGCCAGGCCTTCACCACGGGCGACCTTAATGCCGCTGGTGAATGCCCCGCGTCGCAGCCTGACTTTTCGAATCGGATCACCCTTTGGAGAGGACGGCGGCGTTCCTTTCGGTTTGCCAGCAGCAATCCAGGCACGGAGGATATCAATCAGCCATTTGTTGCGTTCAGCATCCTTGATCCGGACAAGATCATTTTCGTTAAGATCTTTGATCGCGACCCTCTCGTAAACAATCTCTCGTTCATTTCCGTTGTCGTCGATTTCAACTCTGACCTGACGAAGTGTTTCCTCATGCAGGGCTCCCTTGGTATTTCCGCGTTCGGCTCGGGAAACAAAAACATTACGAAGCATGCGCGCTGCATCATTGCGGAAGTTATCCCATGGGGCAGGAATTTGCGGGGTGAGGCGGTATTTTTCTTGATGGTGTTCCATCAGTTTATAGAGTTGAGTCATCTTCTGAAGTGTACTCTCCGTGCAACAGGCTACAACAAGGGCATCAAGCGCATGATGCCTGTCGCCGACACGCTGTTTCATATCATCATATTTCAGCCCGTTTACACCCCAGCTTTGGCGAAGGATGCTGGTCAGCTGGCCAGGCCGTGATCTGAAGCGGTTTATCGCACACCCTTCCAGGTCATGATCGTCAACTCCGAGGTTTTCATATTCTTCAGCAAACCATGCCAAGACAAGACGGGCGGCATAGCGGGAATCCGTAAGATTTCTCTCATGGAAGCGACCTTCCCTATCCTGATCGAGGTTTTTGAGCGTATAATTTCTTTTTTTCAGGCCTTTGATGCGCAATGAGCGAATCCATGCCTCATATTCATGCCACGCCTCTGGGTTGTCCCGACCAAGCCATTCCCAGGGTGTTAAGTTCCCCTTTGCCTGATTGGCAGCTGTGGAGCAGAGACAGAGATTGTGAAAACTGTTGTCAAACGTTCTGCTGCGCGGGAGTATGTGGTCGATTTGTACCTGATTGTACTCATCCAGAAGAGAAGTCAGGGCAATACTTCCTTCGGGCATATGACCGGCGGTATAATGTCTCCCCCCACCGCAGTGGCGCCAGAGAATCCAGTACGCGCATTTCCCACCCTGCTCTTTCCAGAGTTCGTAGCGCATCAGTTCCGTAACGCTGATGTCTTCGGGGCGTTTATGTACAAGTGAAGCAAAATCTTCGCGGGCTTGCTTTTTTTCCGCCGTACGCCGTTTGATGCTGTTTTCAATCTCATTTCTTTCCTCAGCACTCTTCCCCATGTCACGCAATAATTCGATATGTACCCGGCCGGGAATAACGCCAAGTTCGCGAATAACAGCACGGAATTGCTTGCGGACTTCCTTCAGGATACGCCTGACAACTGGGTTGCGGATTGCGTCGGGGTTAACGGGCCTTGTTTTAGCATGATCATATCCTGACGCTTCGCAGCCTGCGGCGTAGTCTTGTTCTTCGATCATGTGCGGAAGAATGTTTTGCATCGCTTTTAGGGACAGATTCATCGTTCCCCTAAAATGTGAAAAACGCCCCTCATGAACGGCTTCGGTGAGCAGTCTGACTTCCTGTTCGGGTAAAGGCAGGTTCGCCAATTCCTCTGAAATCTTCTGGAGGTCGTCATTTACAGAGATGATACGGGAGGCTGCGTCGATCACCCGCTGTCCGTTTTCAGTGTATTTTTCCACAAAGCCAGAATAAATATTTTTCCCAAGGACTTTATAAAAGGTGTGGCTTCCTTCTGCGCACGCCCTTGTTCTAGTGACAATGTCGGATTTCTCTGCATCCACTTCTTTTCCGGCTTTATCTTTTTTGCCGTAATCAAGACCTTCGAAAAGAACCGAAGAATCAAGTTTAAGGAAATTTCTGAGAGCTTTGTAGGTAATACCTTTACTGGTGCCGAGAGTTCCGGCCAGCTCTTTCACCTTGAGGGAAGCGATACGTTCCGACCGCCCTTCCGGGTAACGGAGGCGGATAACAGTAAGCCGTTGAACAAGACGGAATTTTTCCGAGGTGTAGGCATGCTTAGGAGCTCGTTTTTCTCCAGGTTCGAACAGGCAGCTGCCGATCAGACCTTCGACGCTCTTCAGTGGCTCCTGACGGAAAGCGATTTCTTTGAAGGAGGTGAGCAGGGCATCGGAGGCGTTGTTCTGGCCGAAGGAACGCTGCCTTTCGAAGAGGATATTGGCCTCTTTTGCGAGAAGGTCTCTGAGGATGGTATTGTCGTAGACGGCTTTGTCGTCGAAGCCCCTCCGGTTTCTTTTTCGGTCCAGCCCAGCCATATATTCACCGACGGTTTCCGCGCCTGATTCAGCGATTCTTGCCTCAAGGCTGGATACGGCTGACAGCATTTTACCGGTCTCTGTTCCTCCACCTAAGGACTTGTCTTTTTTGCTGTTGGATTTAAAGCCACGGTGTTTAGCAATGTGAATCAGAATTACAGCCAATTCTTCATTCCTTAACATGCGCTGTAAGCCTTCCTGCCTGAGTTGCCAGGGATCGTGCTGTGGCCGTTCCCTTCTGTAAGGATAGTGTGTTTGTTGCGGATCGTCCGAACGAAGAAGGCCATGTTTGACAAGCAGGTTTCGGACTTTTTGCATACGTTTCCGTCTTCGGCGTATGGTGACCCTTTGCCGCCTCTTTTCGCGGCGGGCGACGTTGAGCAGTTCTTTGGTTTTCGGATTTTCGGGAATATCAAAAGCACGGACACCGAGTGCATACTGGCTGTCGCCGTTGGAAGACGGAAGGTAAACAGGGCTGAAGCTGCCATCGTTGTTAGCCTGAACAGCGGCCCACCCAACTGAACCGATGCCGATGTCTAAACCGAGAATAATATCTTCGCGTAGCTGCATTTCCTACTCCTCAGAGTGTAGTTGACAGTCTTTATTTTTCAGGCATAAAGGATTAAGCACAGAGTGCTTTGGAGCGGAACCACGGTAATCCGCAAGGAGCACGGCGAACGCCTCTTCCCGTAAGGGTTGAGGCGTTCGTCTCTTCTTGCGGATTACTTGCCATAAAAGTAAAAACGAAGCGTTTGTTACTCTTCCGCCCGACGCCCTCGACCAGCTCGCCTCTGACTTCTCTGATTTCATATCTACACAAGTTCATATATTACGGAAGATTGAAATGTATTTCGGTAATCAAATATAACCTAGTTAAAATTATATCATACATTTTTTTCGATCAATCTTAATTTGTTATACCAATCCGTATCCGGAATATGTCAATCTAACTTGGCATGAAGCCGTAAGCTTCTTGAGCATTAGCTAGCCGTAACACCCTTCCTCCATCCAGATGTTTGACGTTTCAGGATTTATCAAAAATAACAAAATGGCTTAGCACTAAGATGTGCCAAGCCATTTTTGTATGAGAATATATTTCTCAAATCCTATTTTCAACGCAGTTGCTTTCCGGAATTGCAATCAGCTGGAAAGAATAATCTTGAATTCTTCAATGGGATCACCCATTCCAGTCGTATCCACTGCATGTAGGGTGATTTCCTGCACCACCTGTGTAGGAGCTCCGTCGGCGTGTATGCTGAAGGTGGTGTCTGTGCCGTCGCTACTTATGGTGATGTTGTCGTGCAGGTTGCTGTCCGAAGACACGCCGGAGAGCAGGTCGCGCAGATCAAGGCTGTCACCCTGTGTGGTGTCGTAGTCCATGATGTGGTCGTGTGCAGGCGTGGTTACTGTGCCCTGGTCGCCGTTATGCCACATGAAGGTGTCGGCACCGGCTCCGCCTTCAAGCGTATCGTTGCCCGGTCC